>Ga0213832_1000051_pt1 | contig 278811 bp, 271 predicted proteins | sample SWATP13_FD_161660 | JGI IMG/M metagenome (GOLD analysis project Ga0213832, IMG submission 161660) | Coastal seawater microbial communities from Marineland, Florida, United States - SWA TP1 #3 | ecosystem: Environmental > Aquatic > Marine > Coastal | place: USA: Florida | collected 2016-08-06 | reverse complement strand
CGCTCTGCCAATTCAGCCACAACAACGTTGTACCCAGCCATGCTCCGCCGACCATGCTCACCCTGAGCAATGACAACTTGAGTCATCAACATCACTTCGCGCTCTGCCAATTCAGCCACAACAACGTTGTACCCAGCCATGCTCCGCCGACCATGCTCACCCTGAGCAATGACAACTTGAGTCATCAACATCACTTCGCGCTCTGCCAATTCAGCCACAACAACGTTGTACCCAGCCATGCTCCGCCGACCATGCTCACCCTGAGCAATGACAACCTGAGTCATCAACATCACTTCGCGCTCTGCCAATTCAGCGACAACAACGTTGTACCCAGCCATGCTCCGCCGACCATGCTCACCCTGAGCAATGACAACATTGAGTCGTCGCATCACCTCAATATCAGTCAATGATTGAAGAGCAGTGACATCAAAATCACGAATATTGCTACGTGAGCACCTCCATGTCTGTAGTAAGAAGAGAGAAGAATAGGGGATTGCGCCATCAACAATCTTACCAACGCCATGTCACTAATGTTGCTTAATAAACATCAATAACTCGTCATTCTACCCCGTAACCCTTCACGATAATCACACTCAGTTGAACACCTTATTCAAGTCGGCATCCCGCCCTCAATCCCATCGCGGAGGAACCCTAGATGCAACGTTCTCATCGTGTCACTCTCGCTACGAACACCCAAAAAGTCATCTCTGGCGCCGCCGTAGTGTTTGGTTCATGCATCGGATTAGGATTCATTATCCTTCCCGTTCTGAGCGTGACTGCCTGGACTTCGGGCGTGACGATTATCTTACTGATCACGCTGGCCGTCAGCTACACGGCCAGCGTCAAATACCTCGAGCTATCAAGCTATCACCGCGTGTCCGATGGTATGCGTCAAATACTCGAAAAGGCGGCCGGGGCCTATGGGCGAAAGTGGGTGGATGCAATCATCATTCTCTCATTGTTTGTCTTGCTGTATGCGTATTTCTCGGTCATTACCGAATTGGTGACGAGCTTGCTTCCGTTTCATCTACATCATGGTTTCGTGACCATCATCATGGGCGTTATCTGCTTCGTGATGATGGCCCTTGGAATACGGTGTATGTCTGCGGTGGTTCTTATTTGTAACGTGTTGCTTCTAATCATCTTTGTTAGCTTAATAGTCACTCTGTACCCTCAACTACATGTGCACAATCTGTTTGCCGAAAATGCCACTGGGATGCTGGACGATCCGCGAGTTGCTCTGCCTTTGTTACCTATCTTCTTTGCCAATTGCTTTGGCTTTCAACCTATGATACCCGCGCTTCGCGTACTCCATACCCAAGGAAGAAAACGAAAAGGCGTCATCGCTTCTCTGCGACTTGGCGTCCTCTTCATTGTGATTGGTTATGCCATATGGCTAGGCATATTTTTGAGTTTGTTTGACCAACAATCGGTGCTCAGTCAGTTGGCCTTGGACGTCAGTTCTTTCGATGTGCTGTATCAAGTCTTCTCTATGAGTGGGTTAACAAAAGCGTTTTTAATCGTTTGGTTGGTGGCTCTCTTAGTTCCTCCCATCTACGGGGTATCCAAAGGCCTCTACGATTACTTATTGTCTGATCAGATAAACGTGAGTGGGCGAGCATTCCTCCAGTCAGGGCTCATTGCCTTCATCCCTCCCATGGTGTTTTCGTACGTTTTCCCCCACGGGTTTCTGGTTGCCATTGGATTTGTTGCTGTCATTTTTGGCGCGATATGGTGTCTCCTCATCCCTTGGCTACATTGGCAACGACGCCGAGTGGGGTGGATATCGAGTGCCCTCATCGCCCTCTATTGGCTGCTAATGACCGTCTGTTTTTTTGTCTATTCCATTTTCTGAAGTCTTACTTTCCCTGGGAGAACAATCATGGCCATGACTCAATCTCGCGCCGCCATCAATGCGGTTGTCTTTGCCTCAACGGTAGGTTTTATGGGGATCGGTTTGGTCGATCCCATTTTGGTGGCCATCGCAGATGGTCTGAATGCGACGCCCAGTGAAGTCTCACTCTTATTCACGAGCTATTTTTTGATCACTGCGGTGATGATGTTAATCACCGATATCGCCGCCACGCGCATTGGGTTGAAAAACACCATCATGCTTGGGGCTTTCGTCGTGGCACTCTTCGCACTCGGCTCAGGCAACTCAAACACCGTAGGTCAGTTAGTGGGCTACCGAAGCGGGTGGGGCTTAGGTAATGCGTTGTTTGTCGCAACAGCGTTGACCTTAATAGTGACATTGTCACAAAAGAAAGGCAAAGATTCGGTTCGTCTTTATGAAGCCGCGTTGGGGGTGGGCATCGCCATCGGCCCGTTGGTCGGTGCATTACTGGGGCAGGGCTCTTGGCGCTATCCCTTCTGGGGAACGGCCCTCCTGATGTTGATAGGTTTTGTCGCCATCGCGTATTTTGTGCCGGCCACGCCCGTGCAGCGCCAACAGCGTCACTCCTTAGCGGCCCCCTTTCAGGCACTGAAGCAGCCCAAACTTCGTCTGATCAGCCTTAGTGCGTTTTTCTACAACTTCGTCTTTTTCGCCATACTCGCGTATTCCCCGTTTGTTCTTCAGTTAGGGGTACTGGAGATCGGGGCGGTCTTTTTTGGATGGGGATTGGCACTGGCCATCACTTCAACGCTCATTACCCCAAGATGGCAAAGCCGACTGCACCCAGTTTCGATTATCATCCGGTGTCAGTGGGTACTCGTGGTTCTGATGCTCATTATGGGTTACTTTGCCGCGCCCGCCCACTTTGACAGAACCCCGCTGGTGATTGTCATCATCGTGTCTGGCGCATTGTTTGGAGTAGTGAATACGCTGTTTACAGAATTAGCCATCGAAACCCACCCAACTTCCACGTCTATCGCCTCTGCCGCGTACAACTTTGTTCGCTGGTTAGGGGGAGCCATTGCCCCGATCTTAATCACACACATCGGCGAACACTATGGCTCGGCCTACAGCTTCTCGTTGGCGGCCGTCTTTGCCTTGATTGCGTGTGCGATCATTTCCAGGGCTAAACTACCCAAGCCACAAATCAGCCATCCTTTGCCGCCCCTAAGAGCGACAGTTGCAGCGCCTCGCCGTCCGGTGATGATTTTGATGGATGGCAGTCCGTCTGACACACTGGCTGTGGATTATGCGCATCAATTTCTTCAGCCCCAGAATCATCGACTGCTATTGGTGACTGTGAATGTTGTCGAAGGGGTAGAAGGGGAGGGGGTAAGAGAAACGCCCGTTCAGGAGATGGGGCAGCTCAAGCATTATCTTCAAAAGCTGAGTGAACGCGGATTTGATGTCATGAGCGAAGCCATTTCGGATGTGCTGCCCATGCAAGTGGCGAAAACGATTATCCGCCGGGGGGAAGCACTAGATGCGCAGTTGCTCGTAATGGTCAAGCACAGTCATGCTTCCTTCATCCAACGCGCGTTATCATTTTCAGTGACTCAAGAGGTGACCGAGCAGGCTCGCTGCCCGGTATTGGTGATCCCAAAAGGCGATCAGTCTTCGTGATACGCGTCTAGGACCTGGCACACCGCATCATCGAGCGCTTGCTGCACGGATTTGGGTAATCGCCCAAATTCGTAACTGAAGTTACGCCCTTTCACTCGCTTTCGGGCGAACTGCGCACTCGATGAGAACGCTTTTAACTGGGTGACTGACACGCTGGCATCGACCTGCTTCGCTGTCACTATTTTCAGTTCCGCTCCAATTCGCTGGATCAACCACTCCTTGACGGTCAATTCTGCTTCATCTCGCTCGCTGCCAGACAACTGTTCCGCCAAACGCTCAATGAAGGCCACTAAGCCGGCCTCGTCGCGTTGGAACGTCTTCATCACTTTATCCAAAACCGCGTAGTCGGTATGGGATAAATCATTGACCACAGGGAACAGGGCAATCAGCCGCGCGTCCACGTTTGCGGCTTTGAGTGCTCGTCCGACGGCCTGACGGCTAATCCCTAGCACCTGCGCCGCGTCTTCTTGGGTACAGTCTTCACTTTGCATAATGGTCAAGCACTGCAAACCAATTTCACGCTGGTTGTGCTCTTTCGCCGATTGAAGCTGTTTCGCCAACGCTTTGGCTTCCGACGTGGTAATCGACTCTTTGGTTACCAACACCCGAAATGTCGCCACCTCACCTTGCTGGAGTAGGAACCAAGCACGGCGACGAGAGCCGTCGAGGATATCAATCTTACCGTCCACTTCACGACCCACCGCCGGATAAAACTGCTGAAACGCCAGTGAATTGAGATCCGTCAGCGACGCTTCGGTCAATTGCGTCTGATCGCGACCGTTAACATCAAAGGTGACCACCGTTTCGTCACGAACCTGTTCGTACGTCAGCGTCAGCTCATTGAACGACACCGTACGACCAGTGTTCAATCGCCATTCGACGCTTTGCCCGACCGATTCAACACCAAAATGGCGCTGTAAGAACTTCTGAGCGCTTTCTCCTGAATTCTCTAACTCCACATCAAGTTGGCGCGTTAAAGACTCCAGAGTGGCCTTAGCGGCGCTTTTCTGGGCTTGTTCGGATCCGACTGCATTCCCTAATGGACTGATTGCTCCGCGTTTCTTCGCCATTATGCTTGCTCCTGCTCACGCCAAACGTTGATGATGTCGCGTAAGATCTGGCTGGTCACTTCGTACGCGTTCTGCTGTGCACTCTGGAATGTGGCTTTGCTCTTAGGGTATTCACTTTTCGACATGTCAAAGACCGTCGACAGCAAGGAAGAAGACTGTCGAATCGCTTCGCTGTGCTTGAATTCCTTGGAATAAAGGTAAGACGCGAAATGATCGTACAGACTGTTCATCAGCTCAGTCGTCGTCGAGCTATCACGATGGTTGGTCAGCAAGATCTTCATGAAATCGTAGCCTTGATGGTCTGCATTGGCGAGCAGGGCCCAGACTTGGGGTATGTAGCTGAAATACGAACAGGTCGCGTCGATGTCGTTTTCGGTGATCGACAGCGGGAAGACCACACTGGTGGCGGCAAAGTAGGCGTTGTAGGTCGCATACCCCAATGACGGAGGCGTATCAATGATCAAGATATCGAACTCGTCTTCTACCGCCGCAATGATGTCTCGCAGTAATGAGTACGGCGAGGCCAACTTCTGGCTAAAGACCTGCTCATGAAACCAACCTTCAATCGCGCGATCGGTTTGAGAGGCAGGCAGTATACGTAGGTTAGGGATGGTCGTTTCTAAAAATGCCTCTGATACCGCCTGTTCATACGTTTCGCCTTCGTCCAACTCGAAATTGCGCATCATTAAGTCGCCAATCGACAAGCACCCTTCCATTTCAGACTCTGGGGCATAGTACATGGACAGCGTTGCCTGGCCGTCCATGTCGATCAGACCAACACGGTATTCTTGGTGAAATTCGGTCGCCAGACCAGACGCTAGGGTGGCCGCAGAGACGGTTTTGCCAACCCCACCTTTTTGGTTTTGGATCACCACCACTTGCATCGACTGCTTCTCGCTGCGAGCGAACTTCGGTTCTTTACGCAGTGCGTCCGGCAGCAGATCGCGGACTCGATACATTTCCGCCATGTCGATGGACCATTGCGACTCCTCGTGGCGGCGCGGGTCGATTTCAGCCGTCGCTACGTATTTATCTAAGGTTTTGGCGTCGATGTCCAAGTAAGTCGACGCTTCCGCACGCGTGAAGTTACGCAATTCTTTACGATGATTGGCCAGTAAACGTAGGTTGCGTCGCTTAATGTAGCGATCGGCGCCTTCTTTTAGATTTTGAAAGGTTGCCGTTGTTTGCAAGGTATCCATTTCTATCTCCACCAAGATTCTGGATTTAGTATATCCTTCATTTTTTGGTTTACACAACAAAAATTAATGGAAAGAGAGAAAATAAATCCTGAAAGACGATAGGAAACGAAGAGGGGAGGGCAATACACAACAAAAAAGTTTGCTTTGTGCGGCTAAGCAAACTTTTCTGTGCGGTAAAAATCCAGACTCAGTAGCCCTTACTGCCGTTCATGCGTTCCAACTCGGCCAACTTATCCAAAAAGGACTTATCTTCGAGCACTTCTTCCACTACATCGTCGGCAGGCGCATCGTGGCTTCCGCTGCTCTGACGGCTAGCCAGTGCTTCTTCGACGAACTGAGCTTTCTCTTCCTCATCGATGGAGCGATAGGAGCTTGCCAGCAATTCAAGTTCATCGACGGTCAAGGGTTCTTCGGTGGTCAGTCGCTTGGTTTCAAGCCGAGTGATGTTGCGCTTGGCGTCTTCAAAATTGAGTTTATCGACGGGTGTGGTGGTGTTGATCCAGCGATACAAGAACTCAACAGCGTGAATATTGCGCCCGTGTTTATGGAGTTTCAGTCCCAGGCCGTCCTCGGACTCAAGAAACAAGATCTCCTTGCGCGTTTTGGGATCCTCACTGAGCTCCTCGATGCTTTCCTTGATGCAACGCGAGATAAATACGCTGTTGTTTTTGAATGACGTCTTATTGGCTTTGAGAGACCCATCCTCGTTGAGCAGGCCCATAAAAGCGCGCAGATCGTCGACCTCGATGGGTTTGAGGCTGGTGCCGTCGGTTTTAAAACGCGACAGTATTTCGTAGAGTCGCTTCGTGTACTCTCGCTTGAGTCCCAGAAAGCTTTTGGTATTGATAAGCGAAAACCCTTGGTTGTACTCAATGTACTCTTTAGACAAAGCATCGTTGGGGATCAACGTCAACACGCGATCTTTATAGGTGGCTTTCTTAAACAGGGGAGTGAACTCAAACTCGGTATCGCCTTGCTTCTCAATGATGATCCCGATCTTTCGAGAGGCTAACCGACCCACCACTTGCTTCAATTGTGATCCTATCGCTCGGTTGCTAAGTCCCAGCCATTCGGAGAGTTGGGCGGCCGTGAATCGATACTCTGGGGTTTGATTATCCCAGTCTTCTTGTTTCATGTTGGCGATCATAAGCCCGAATAGATTCGCTTCGCGTGCGGTCAGATCTTGTTGCGAGAAGACCAGCTCGTGGCCTTTTTTGATGTGCTTGGGTAAATTCTTCGGGCTTGTGCTCATACCATACAGTTTTGTTTGCTTAAGCAAACTTTTTTGGTCTACATGGCGTTTAGAATGACACATTTTAACCAATAAGCAAACATTTATGTAGTATTAGGGCCTTTACCGCACAAATTTGTTTGCATACATCACATTTTTTGTACCGTGAGCAAAATAAGCAAACTTTTCTGTGTGGTAAATGACATCAAAATGATCATAGTGCAAACTTTTTTGTTGTGTAAAGCAAACAAAAATGATCGCAAAGCAAACTTATATGATCACAAAGCAAACAAAAATGATCACAAAGCAAACTTATATGATCACAAAGCAAACTTTTTTGTAGTGTATTTCCTGAATTCCTTTTTAAAATCAATAAGTTGGAAGCTCTATAGTTTTATAGTTTAATAGTTATATAGTTTAAATAGATCTTTATAGATAAATAGATCTTTATAGGAACTGTGGATAACTTTTGAGCCACAAGAGCGCCTAAACATACAAGCGAACGTGCTGACTAGCGCTGTAGAGTTCATCACTGAATTCTCGTGAAAATAAGGCAATACTAAGTATTACAAAGACTTAGCATTGAAACTACCGATACCACACATTTTCATGTCACTAAAAGCAAACTTTTCTGTGTGGTTTATTCCATACCACACAATTTTGTGTCACTGCAGACAGGACTCTGGCCAAAGTTGGTTCCAATACCACACATTTTCGTGTCACTTTCAGTGTTCACATTTCAAATGTAGATAGGTTAGCCCTTACCGATAGTGAGTTATTATATATATCATCGTGAGCGAATCTGACATCACACGATGTTAGATCTCTAATTCAATTTGAATGTGCGCGTCTAACTGATCATGAAAATTGGCAAAACACGCCAGTTGCGTTGATTGCTTCGCCGTTAAGCAGCGTTCAACCCCTATAGTCATAGAGACAGAGCGTGTGTCACGGCGGGGCAATTGCATTGTCCCGACACAATGACAGGCAATCATTTTAAAGCGATCAAGCACATCAGAGGAGTTATCAAGCTGCAGCCATTTTTTCCCCCAACGAGCACAGAGGATAAGTGTGAAGCCGTGCAATAGCATGACGGTATCAGTGGGAGACAAGCAACGTTCTACAGGACTGGATTGTCCGATAAAACGTCGAAGCTCAAGCTCACTTTGTAAGCGGATACTACGTTGTTTTGGCCTTTGATGATATTCAGGGTGGATGAGGACCTGACTGATTGGGTAAGCACAGCGGGTATTAACGGCCTCGTAGATGGATTCCATACGCATGGTTGAATTCGCTCTGAGAGAAGTATGATAACGATTGTATAAGTGAACCGTTCAAACATGGAGGTTTTATAATCATTAATAATCCATGGTTTAAACGTCAGGTAAGTAACAAACCTTAATAATGTTTAATCTCTGGGATTTTTCCATCAAGTCGATATTCTCACTCCAGTCGTTCAATGCAGTAGCAGACATGAGGCTGCATAAGACAAAAAGACGATGGTACAACGCCTATTCCTGCATCGGCCCAACGGTGTCGGTATTTGCTGGTCTTGGTACTCCTCAAGGCCAGCTTTTTTTAAGCGTTACAAGGTCACGAGTTACTGACCACCTTGTGGTGAGCATAAGAGGGCTACCGATATGAATAATCACACAAATTTGAGCAATGAAGGGTTCCTTAGAACGGATATTAGTCGACACTATAGGGCTCACCTCACCAGTATGCTGGTAGGAATGAAGGACACGGTATCCTACTTGATGCTTTGTTCTATGCCCGTTCCAAAGGGACAGTGGCCACAAGTCATGGCAACGATTCCGGCCCACATCTGTCCACCTCATTCTAGACGCGAACAGTCGTAAGAAAGGGGACGATACGCCATCTACAGTGGCGTGCTCAGCCTGAGCAATGACAACTTTCCCTCCCCAATAATCACACCTGTAGCGTCAATGGATCTTCCCCCCTGACCTGAATGAGGCCAAGCCATGTTTTCATTTTTGCTAAGTCAACGGCCACTGTTGCTATCGTGCACCCTGTGTTGTTTCCCTATCATTGCCCAGGCCAACGACAACATTCCAATTGATCTTGAAGGAGAATATTACGCGTTTGGTGCCGTCGTCGATACCGTTCAACCTCATGCGTCGCGCGCTTCTGCAGCGGGTATGGCGCGAATGAGCGTACAATGGGCTGCAACACCAAACGGTCGATTCGCGCTCACCCTTGATCATCGACATGGGTTTACGAATCCGCCGCCGGGACATTGGTTGCCGCAGAGTACGGGTATCATGAGTCTCACCGGGGCACCGTTCAGTGATCAAGGCTGGCGCTTAACGCATGGGTATTGGGAGCAAACGGGCCTCTCTGATCGCTGGTATGCGATGGTGGGCTATTTAGATTCGACCGATTTTATAGATTTATATCCTTACGGCAGCCCCTACTCAGGGTTTTCCAATGTACAGTTCAGTACGGGATCGGGCACGATTGTTCTTCCCGACGAAGCGTCAATTGGTGGCATGATCCACCATCAAATGGGGGCTCATTACTACCTTCAACTTAACGTATCGGATGCGCGTGCCGATTCCAGCCACCCTTGGCAGCGAGCGGAAGCGGTGTTTCGCGAAAGGCGGACGTTTGAAGCGGTGGAACTTGGCTGGGTGGCGGAGCCTTCTCAGGCGTTAGCGCAACAACTGCATGTCACGGGATGGCGAAGTGAGGGCGCTTTGGAACAACCACAGTCTCAAGAAGGCCTCAGTGCGTCTTGGAACGGAACTTTGGGTGCTTGGACTCCTTTTTTAAGAGGTGGGGTGGCTCAGGGATCGCAGGTGTTGTATTCCTCATCGTTGGTTGCCGGAACCGGTTATCAAGGGATTGGCCCTGGTATCATGGGTATGGCATTAGGCCAAGCCACATCAAACCGTGATGGTCATTCAATTCATAACGCGGAATTCTTCTATCGGCTTCCTCTGGGCCCATTGACGTTAACTCCGAATTTGCAATATGTCGAAGAGACGAGTGCCCGTGCTGGTGTGCACCATGCTTGGGTGATGGGACTGCGAGCACGCCTAGGGGCCACTTAAGACAGATACTTGGAAATGAGTGTTCACAATTCTGACTGAAAAATATGCAATTAGTTGTTTATATCAATTCACCCTGCAATATTGACAACACAAATGAGTGATTGATTGCATATCGATCGATGCACTTGGTCGTTTATCGATCGCAGAAAAGGTGAGCAGGGTGGAGTCAAGCAAGGGAACGACGGCCGGGAAAGTCTTGTTGTGCCGGGACAAAATCAGATCACTTCGGCAGTTGAACGGGTTAAGCCAGGAGGGGCTTTCGCATGCGCTCTATGACGCCAATTGCCAAGTGTCTATCGCAACAGTCAAGCGCATTGAAACAGGGAAACCGGTCAGTTTTCGTATTGCCGGGCAAATGGCGAAGTTCTTTGGTGCCAGCGTCGAAGAACTGCTGGATGATCGTCATTCGGCTGGTGTGGAACAGGGGGCCTCATCGCCCTCTGTTTGGTTGTACGTTATCTTTGCGACGCCTGTTGTGATAGGCGCTCCGGAGCTTGATGTCAGTGCTTGGCTTCACGAAGCCGGGCTGTCGGTTCAAGACAAAGTGGGCGGATATTATATCGGTTATGACACCTGCTCGTCGGTCCTTGAGCGATTGCACCAAAGATTGCGGATGACCCAACACGGTTACCCTGATGTCCATGTAAAACTGGCGCTGAAGCAAAGCCATTTGGTGAGTGGGCCAAGTCACAGTGACCCGATTGATAAATCTGATCTTGATGAGTTGGTCTCTGTGGTGCAATTACTTGGTTATCATGGATGGATGGTCGACGATGCAGCGCTGTTAGCGTTGCCTTTTTGCTGCGTGGCGGAGCGCTTGGCGCTGCCCGTATCGAATGGCTACTGGATGCTCACGCCACAACAAAGTGTGGCAAGCCAACTGATTGGACGAGATACCCTTCGTGCCACTTTGCTGGCTTCCTTATCCCAACAAGAGCCCAAAGTAACACCGCGCGTACCGTGTGTGCTTGTTCAAGGGGACAGAGGTGTGGGGAAATCTCACGTGTTGCAAGCCATGATCACTCTGCTTCCCAGAGCCTTGAGTGAGCGCTGCCTTGATGTCAGAGGACGACCGTCTGAAGGCGTTTCGTTGAGTGCACTCGCGCGGCTGTTGCTGGCAGCTTTAGCGCTCCCGATGTGGGCATCACCGTCTGACAAACAGGTCAAGGCGCACCAATTGGGGCTCACCGCGACCGACACAGAACGTTTGTTGGTGTTGCTGGCGTCTGAGTCCCATCCTAAAACGGCTCGGTTGAAATTGCGTTTGGCGACCACGGATCCCAAACTGGTGCAGTTGGTGCTGGCGCAAACCCAAGTGCGACTCTTGGTGCTGGATGATGCGCAGTGCGTTGATGGTGACAGTTGGCAAGTGATCCACCGTGCTTTGACGCTCATGGCGGATCCTCCCATTTGCTTAATGAGCAGCGATCGCCCGCTGGTTTGGCCCTCTTCTGAGCGGTGGGCAGTGTCTGAGCAAAAGCTGATGCCGCTTTCGACAGACGAGGTTAGGCGCTTAGCGCATCGCTGGGCACCGGAGGCTTTATCCGGGGAGAGAGTGATGCATTGCGTTGAGATCTGTGGTGGCAATCCCGCGTTCTTGCGCCAGTTGCTGCTAGAAGCGCCGCTATCATCTGAAATGACGACTCAATCTTACTCGTTCATCGATCAACAAGTCGATCGTTTAACCGTTGAGCAAAAGCGGGTGCTTTGGGCGGCGGTGGCTTGTGGGCTGAACGTCGATAGGGAGGTGATCACAGCCTTGTTTCCTCAGGGGCAGGATGCTTTAGAAGGCTTGTGCCAAAACTCGTTGCTTCGGCAGCGCTCGACCCACACCTACGCTTTTTACCACACGGCGGTGTACGACTATCTGCAACGCCACATTACGCCTCCGGTCTGGAAAGACATCAACTCACAATTGACCCAGGTGCTAAAACCGATGTTGACACAACCCGGCGCGCCGTCTCATTGGCAGGAGACGTACGCCCATTGTTTGGCTCAGCAAGGGCAATCAGCCAAAGCGTTTGAGTGCTATATCCACTTGGCGAGACGGCACAAAGATCGGGGTGAATTACCACAGGCGATCACGGCCTTGGAGTGGGCCGAAACGGCGATGAACGCTGCCTACAGTTTGCGCCGCGAAATCGACTGGCTGTTGCTGATGGGCACCTTGTACAAATCGCATTACGGTTGGTCTTCACCGCAACAAAAGCGTGTCTTCGATCAGCTTCAAAGGGTGTGCGTAAAAAGCGCGCAGCAAGGCAGTCTTGGCAGTGTGTTTTTTCATCAATGGTTAGAAAAACTGATGGCATTGAAGCTTGATGACGCCGGGCGCTTGGCGTTGACCATCAAAAAGCATGGCGAGACGGTGGGGGATACTTGCATCGAAGTTCACGGATTAGCCGCATTAGCGAATACTCACTTTTGGTCCGGCGATCACGAAGCGTCGCTCCACTGTGCTCAGCGAGCATTGGACTTGCATCAGCACGCCGACACCCAACGCGACTTGGTGGAATTTGGCCAGGATCCCCGAGTCGTGGCGACCTTATTTTTGGTGCTGAGCCACTCGTTGAGGGGCGAATGGACACAGGCGGATACGCAGCTTTCAGCGATGTCTGAACTGGTCTCGCAAAGTGACAACGTGTTCAGTCAGGCCATCGGCGCGCAAGCCGCACTGTTTTACTACTACCATGCCGATGAAGCACCAGAGGTTGAATTGCGGGCGGAAGCCCTGTTGCAACTGGCCCAAAACCTTGATCTGCCGTTTTTTATCGGGATTGCCAAGGTTTTTCTGGGCTGGTCCCTTGGCAGACAGGGACAGCTTGAACTGGGTCTGGCCCTGCTGGCCGATGGCTACCACCACTGGTTGGCCAAATCGGGGCATCGTATGGGGCACTCACTGCATTGCTGTATGGCGGCTGAGCTGATGTTGCGTTCGGTTCAGCCTCATCGGGCACGCGCTTTATTGCAAACGGGGATCCCGTTTATGCGGGCCCATCAGGAATTGTGCTATCTCGACAAAGCCGAGCGTTTTGAGGTTTTGACCAGAGATGCGTTGAACATCCGTTAACATTCACAGACAAGGGAAAAAGCATGGACATCTTACATCGAGACGCATTGTTTGATATTGCCAGTGGGGCCACCGTGTTGGCCAGTGGTGGTGGTGGGTCTATTCAAACGGCGTATTCGTTTATTCAGCAGATTTTAGAGGTGAAGCACCCCGTTCAACTGGTGGATTTGGACGACTTGAATGACGACGACAGAGGGGCGGTGGTGGCGGCGATGGGTTCACCAGAAAGCTTTGAAAAGATTGGGCTGAATGGCGCGGAAACGCGCGCGCTGTCGGTGTTGCAGGACCGGCTTGAATTACCGCTCACTTTTGTGGTGTCGGTGGAAACTGGCTCGAATCTCTTTGTCGCGATGCTGGCGGCGATCTCCAACCTGCGTGGACCGTTAAAGGTGCTCAATGCCGATGGGGCGAACCGCTCTGTGCCCACCTTAAGTTTGCTGACGTTCAGTGAGTCGGTCGCCGCGACGCCGTTGGTGATCTTAAATGCGGCGGATGGGCCGTTTAAAGGAGGGCGTTATCCAGGGGCGTTGACATTGGATTTAACACCAGAGACGACGCCAGTGGAGCAGGCCCAAATTGCTGAAATGACACTGCGCCCACTGTTGAGTTCGGTGGGGACCTTTGATGGGATCGCGGCGATTGCGGGCTGGGTAATGTCGGGGCGTGCGGCGCAACGCAGCTTGATCTCGAACACAGTGACACAGTCACAGGTGATCGGCAGCATGCTGCGTCAAATCGGTCCAGATTGCGCCGACCCACTGGGGGCGTTTTGCGAGGAATACACCCAAACATTTGGTCAGGCACTGACTCCGTTGTTTGGCAACACGCGCCCATGTCAGCTTGCCGATCAGGTTTCTGAATCCAAAGGAGGCTTTGATTTTACGGTTCTGACGTTTGTGCAGCGCGCAGAGGATGGGACGGAGCGCACGATTGTGGTCCTCAATCAAAATGAGAACCTGATCGCTTGGGATACCCGTTGCAGTCATCCTTTGGCCATGGCGCCGGATTTGCTGTGCATGATGGGACGGCTGAAGGCGTCGGTGATCAATAAGATTGTCCAGCCCCTCTCTCCTCAAGATCAGGAGGCCGCGCGTGCGGTCCTAACGGGGTTTCATGGCTTGTCCGTGGAAGACGTGGTTGAAGAGCAGGATCTGTTCTTGTTTACGCTCCCTGCGGCCCCAGAGCTGACGACAGGACCGGAGCTCGCCAGGTTCAATGCCATCTTGCAATCGCTGGGTTATTTTGGCCCGAATTTATCTACGCAATGTCAACAAGGAGACTGACATGACTAAACAACGCATTCTGGTGATCATCCCGATCTCCGACAAGGGCGCCCGCCCATTCATCGACGCGTTCAAGCGTGAAATTGAGCCCATCCGCCATCCGAATGTGCAGGTGGACTACCAAGCGCTTGGTGATCGGGCGACGCCTTTCATTCAGAGCCGGGCGGCTGAGTTGTGGGATGGAAGAGACATTGCCCGTGTCGCCCTTGAAGCGGAGAGGGACGGGTACGAGGGGCTGTTCATTAACTGTTTTGGTGAGCCCGCGGTGGAAGCGGTGAAAGAAATCGTCGATATTCCCGTGGTGGGCGGCTTTGCGCCGGCGATGATGAATGCGGCGATGGTGTCGAGTCGTTTTTCCATCGTCACGGTGGTGAGCTCTGTGGTGCCAATGTTGTGGGATTTGGCTCGTCAGTGGGGAATGGCGAACCACCTCGCGTCTGTTCGCCAAGCGGGTATTCCTGTGGAGCAGTTGGAAGACAAAGACGCGCTCAAGAGTGCGTTATTGGCACAAAGCCTCAAAGCGGTGCAAGACGATCAGGCGGAGGCCATTGTACTAGGGTGCACGGGGATGTTGGAGGTTAATCAATGGCTGACGTCTGAGCTGGAAACGCAGTTGGGGCGTTATGTCCCTGTTGTGGCTCCTGTGGGCGCAGCGATTGGCATGCTGCAAAGTCTAATGAGCAATCAACTGCGAGCAAGTCGCATTACCTACGAGCCGCCGACCGAATTCCCACAATAAGGGGCAGACATCCGGCGCCCATGTAGCGCCGGATGGGCTATTTCATCGTGTAACTCCAGCACAGATCTTGCGTTGCATCGAACTCAGAGGCCAAGGTCAGCGCTTCCTGCGTGGTCGTAAGGTTGTTCAAGATGAGGTTTGCTTCCTGGTAGGAGAGATGACATCCCGGGTAGTGCTCGTCCCACCACGCCACGAAGTCGTGTGTTGTTAACACACTGGCCTGTGAAGGGTGGGCTTTGGCATGGTGGTGCAAAAACATGGTTGGATCGATACTCATACTGTTGGCTCGCTAAAACAGGCAGGGAACACCTATTGTTTCCTTACTTTGAGGTTAGCCTAAAATCGACGCGTTAGCGCTCTGACGTCAGGCGACATCGGATACTCGGCGATCTGATACTGTTTTGATACGGAAACGTCCTGCTCTTTTTCTCATACTGACTCAAGGTTGACCAATACTTGATAAGGAGAGGGGGCAATGACGACCTATTCGGTGACTATTCGATTGGATGATGCCAGCTTGGCGGCGTTAAAAGGGCATCAATTGCAGGTGTTTAAGGGGGTCAAAGCCAGTGCGCCTGATAAGGGCGTATCGACGGTCTGGGCGACGGTCAGTGAACTGAATCATTTGATCACACTGACTTGGCAGCCGAACTATCAAGGTTTTTTTCACGCAGGCCCGTTGCACGAAGAGCAGCAGGCGACTCCCGATCTATCCGACGTTTTAACGCTGGGTGACACGTTCGCGTTGGCGACCCGACAGAAGACGGTGCGTCTTCAAGATGGCGTTGCGGACGCTTACACTCTGCGCAATCAAACCGGTAGACCGATGTGGGCTGGGGTGATGGCCGAAGCGCGCGCGTACCAGACGCCCTTAGGGGCCAGCCCGTTTTGTGTGTTTCCCCAACGGAACAACGAGCGTTTGGTGCTGGAGCCCTATGAAAAAATCGTCTTGGTGTTTTCTCAGCAACCGCGTGAACTGGGGACGGTGGTTAGGCAGTGTACCGCGCGCTCGGTGTCGCTGCATTTCTTCTCGTCGGTCACCCACATTTCGGTCGATTATTCGCACCGCCGAGGATGGGATACGTTGGGCAACCCAGTGGCCAAGCGCAACCCGATGAACTTGCTGCTCGCCTCTGAACTGATTGTCCCCTCCTTTACTCGAGGGAGCACCCCGGGCGATTTGGAATCCGCGCTGGTCTTGCACTAGCCGACAGCCACCAGCCAAAGGCTCTGCATGGTGTGCTTAAGGTCTTAATAAGTCGTGTTAACTTTTATTAACTATACAGTCCTCCTTGCCCCTTTAAGATAGCGCCCATCTGAGGGTTCCCTCCCGTTAGCCTCGTCGGGAAGACGGGGACCAAGATGACACGTTGATATTAGGAGACTGACCATGAAACTAATTTCGTCTAAGCGAGCCCCCAAAGCGGTGGGGCCATACTCTCACGCGGCAATCCTTGGTAAGACACTGTGTGTCTCAGGACAACTGCCACTGGATCCCAAAACAATGGGTTTGGTTTCAGACGATGTGATGATCCAGGCCAAGCAGTGTTTGAGGAACGGCTTAGCCATCGTAGAGGATGCAGGCAGTTCTAAAGCCCGTATTGCACGGGTGGCGGTCTATCTCACGGATATGGATGACTTTGATCGCGTCAATGATGTTTATGAGACGTTTTTTGGTGGCCACAAGCCCGCACGTTTGTGTTTTGCGGTCGCCGCGCTGCCGATGGCCGCTAAAGTAGAAATTGAATTCATCGCTGATTTATCCTGACCTGCCTTATTTATTGACTGTTGAACTCAAGTGCCCGCCGGTGGCTATGGGTTGCTGAACCCGGCCAAAGCCGTCATGATGGTTTGTTTCAAGCATGGAATGAAGGGGCAATGTATGCCAGTGGTCACGATTCAACAATCACCGGGTCGAACGAAGGAACAAAAGCAGCTGTTGATCAAGCGTATTACCGAGGCGTTTGAAGAAGCCTACGGGATGCCCCCTGAGGGGGTGACGGTGTTTTTTCAGAACTTTGATGATGAACACTGGGGCAAGGGGGGCTATTTGCATGCAGATCGCGATGTGACGTAGCGATCCGCATGTCTCCTTTAGCCTGTGCGCTGTTCAGGCGATACGCTAGGGCGATGTAATGCTCGATTGACCAGTGACATGAGCATGTCAGGGTATGACGTGTCTTGCTCGGCAAACGACTTGGCTAAGATGGCTTTTGGGTGCAGAGACGGCAACGTACGGACGTGCAATACTTGGCATCGATGGTGAGGCGTTAAGGCGACGTGAAATTCGGCGACGCCTTGCAATAACAGTTGGCGGTAATAGAGCACGGCGGTTTGTTCTATCATGGTGTGCTCGGCATGACTGAGTCCCTTGGCCGACGTGAGATGGCGGGATGTGTCTTGCGCCTCGAACAGAGTCATGGCGCAGGGGACCGCCTCGAGATCGTGCACAATGAGTCGATATTGACGGGTGTACGAGCGTGCCGGTTGGATCATCACGGCGCCTTGGAGATCGAGAAACTGGGTGAGAAATTGTGTGAAGTACCGAGCTGAGCGGACGCGTTTCTTAGCCGTCCAAGGATCGGCGGCGACGACTGGGATGAGATCGAGGACCTCAGAGCGCAAGTATTGGGCCATTTGGGGATAGTCGGGCAGGTCGTCATCGGGTTGAACGAGGACGTGTTCAGAATACGTTGCCTGGCACCCAAAATGGACAAGATCGAGTAGGGCTGGATTTGGCATAGTCGAGGTCGAATCCGTTTGTTGATTGGATGAGTACAGGATCCCAATGCGCATAGTGTTCTCTGATGTGTAAGATGAGTCGACCCATGTGGGTTCGTGGCTTTTCAACGTATGACTAAGCCGTTCCTCGTTGGGTTGTGTCTGGTTCATTCGGGCACGCTCTCTCCCGAAAGGGCGGGAGCTCGATAAAGATCTTGACTGGACAAGGGGCCAGCTTGATCTTCACCGAACCCCCTAAGGGAGGCCGCCATCAGATGGGCTCTGACGGGATAGAAAATCGGTATGATTGGGACGGTCTCTACCAGATAGGCGTCCGCTAGGCGATAGGCTTCGCGCCGGGCGTCGGCGGCCTGCGTGAGACTTGCTTGATGGACGAGGGCATCGTAGTGCGTGTCGGCAAACTGTCGGCCGCCGAGCTTGTCGCTTTCGAGGTAAGCGAGCATCGCGCTGGGTTCATTGTAATCGGCACACCATGCCGAACGAGCCACGTCATACTCTCCTTGATTCATGGTAGACAGATAGGATTTCCATTCCTGATTCTCTAATTTGACGCGTACCCCTAATGTCGATTGCCACATGGCAGCCGCGGCGACGGCTACTTTCTTGATGTCGTCAGAGGTGTTGTAAAGCAAAGTAAATGTGAGAGGGTGGGCATGGTCATAGCCTGCGTCTGCGAGCAACGCCTGCGCTTTCTGATCACGCTCATCTTGGGTCATCAGGGCGTAGGGAGGGGTCCATTCCTCGTAGCCGGACATGTAGTTGGGGATGAAGGTGTACGCGGGCGCTCGCCCTTGGCCAAGCAGCTTGTACGCAATGAGCTCTCGGTCGAGGGCCAATGAGAGGGCGCGCCGAACTCTGACGTCGTCGAAAGGGGCACGAGCGGTATTGAATTGATAAAACTCGGTGCACAAAGCCGGTTGGACCCAGATTTGATCGGGGCGTTCGTAGGTTAAGCGTTCAAATTGGTCGACAGGAATGGACGAGGTGATGTCGATTTCACCGGTGAGAAAGCGAAACATTTCTGACGTGGCGTCTTCGAGGGATAAATACTGCACTCGGTCAAAGCGGGTGTGCGCGTTGTCCCAATAGTAAGGGTTTCGAGTCAGATTGATGGCCTCGTTGATGGTCCAGTTGACGATCTGGAATGGGCCATTGGACACCATATGTTCGGGTTTGGTCCAAGCTTGCTCATAATGAGTGACGGTGTTTTGATGAACGGGCAGCAATGTGGTGTGGCCGAGCATCTCCACAAAATAGGGGACGGGGCGATCCAGTGTGATGGTGAGTGTGTGTGGATCCGTTGCCGAGACCCCTAGGGTGCTTGGGTCGGCCTTTCCGCGATAAATCGCCTCAGCATTGAGAATGTGTGCCAGTGAGACGTACCATGCGTATGCAGAGGCAGTCTTCGGGTCGACAGCGCGTCGGAAGCTGTAAACAAAGTCGCTGGCGGTGACGGGGTCGCCGTTCGACCACTTGGCGTCGTGTCGAAGATGGAAGTGATAGATGGTATGTTTTTTATGGGACCAGTGCTGGGCAACGCCGGGGATGACCTGGCCGTGACCGTCGATACGGACCAGACCTTCGAACATGTCTCGCAGGACCCGACCTTCTGGTACGCCTTGGGCTTTATGGGGATCCAATGTGGCAACGTCTGCACCGTTACCCACGATGAGTTGTGAGCCCGAACTCGCGGGGCTTGACCAGGCCAGTGTGCTCCATAATGCCGACAGGCATAATATGGTGAGTGTGGGGACGATCATTGTTTTTTACCTTCATAAACGCCAAATAGGCAGTGGATGGATCGCACCACCGCCTAGCGTTTGGCAATACTATGTATGGTTCGTGTCGTGAACTTCCTTACCCATCCTAAGACTCACTGAATGGGTAAGGCGAGGAAGTGTTCACGGGCTCCAATTTACTCGGAAAATGCAAAGGGACAGAGTTATTACCTATTATTAATGTCTTTATGCAGAGGGGGGTGTTTGCAATGTAAGTGTGGGTCACGCCGTCTACCTTGAATAACATAACGCACTATAACTAAATGATTCGGTCACGATGGCGATACACTGCAGCGACAACTTACTTTTATTAATCACTATTAATCCTGAATCTTAGGACGAATACTCGACAATGCGCGTATAACGTTGTTTGGGATCAGCCGTGTTGTGCGGTTGGCGTTTTTACCATGAGGACAGAGACCATGACCGATTTAGTGCGGGCCCTACGGCACCTAGGCAGTCTGCGGGCGCAAACGCGTCACTTGTCGTTGGAGCAGCTTGAGCAAGCGCACTCAAACTTAGCCGCGGTCGTTGAAGAAGATCGGAAGCGGGCTCGGGACGCGGCGTTGGCCAAAATGCAGCGTGATGCCGTGTTAGAGAAAGCGGTGCGAATGATCCACCGAAGTGGCGTTAGCCTCGAGTCGGTGCTCGCTGCGCTGGAAGCCTTAGACTTGGCTTCGCAAGCCAAATCCGCCGTTAAGGCGTTGGGGCCTGACAAGAGCGTTGATTGAGCAGTGCGGTGTAGCACCCACTGGCTTTTAAGCGCTGCAGGCCGGCTTCAAACACCGCGTTCAGCTCTTCGCCTAGCGCGTCATGATGAAAAAGGACGTGCATAGGTTCCATTAAGACAGGGTTGGGGTCGATCAGAATGTGGTGGTGTTGATGCGCCGAGACGTGGTTGACCCAGTATTCTCCGACGCGCTCTTCTGCCGCAATGGCGTCAACCCGACCGTGATAGAGTTTCTGAAAATTCTCGCTTTGTTCCATGGAAGGCAGGGTGGGCACCTGGTGTCGCGTCAGTAATCGGGTGACGGTGTAGCCGTCCACTGAGCCGATGCGAAAGGCCATCAAGTCGGCAAAGCTGCGCCAGCGAAAAGGCACCTGTTTGTGATGAAAGAACACCGTCTTGGTTTGATTCAACGGACTGGATGAGATCAGTAAACTGTCGGCTTGAATTTCAGAGATGTACCACGGGAAGGTGGCGTGATACTTACCCCGTGTAACCAGTTTTAAGCTGCGCACCCAAGGGAAATAATGAAAATGCACTTGATAGCCAGCGGGCTCAAAAATTGACGTAATGATGGGTTCAAGCAGTCCGCCATTGGGTGTTTCAGAGGTGGTGTACGGGGGCCATTCACCGATGGCAAAATGCAAAGGAGAAGGTTTCGCCACTCCGTGTGCACTGAACACGATCAAGAGGCCAAAAAGCAGGGCGCAGGCGCGTGTGATTGACCGAGATGTATACAGAGACACGGACATTCCTTTATATTGGGCAATGAGATACTGTTATTTATATCAATAAAGTTTAGGGGATGTCGGACAGGGATGCAAAGACTTGGGAACTCGAAGAGAGGGGGCGTGGGTGACTATACTAAAAGGTAACTTCTCACGCATGGACGGAGCGTACGATGCTGCCATTTCCTGCCTTACCCTCGAACGGCGACTCGCAACACTTGGCGGCGTGCTCTATGGTGGCGCGTCAACCGATTTTGGACAGCCAATGTGGCTTAGTGGCCTACGAACTCCTTTATCGGGGTGGGGACGCTGACCATTTTCCTGACGGAGTGCGTTCGGAGCAAGCGACGCTCCAACTTCTTGCTGAGCAATTCTTAACCTATCAATGCCGCATTTTGGATGGGCACAAAGGGTACGTCAATTTTGACCAACAAAGTCTGTTGCGAGGCGTACCGTTGGACTTTCCCTGCGAAGACATCGTCATTGAGGTGCTGGAGACATGCGAGCCGACCGACGCGTTGTTTACCGCTCTGAGTGAGCTCGTTCGACAAGGCTACGTACTGGCGTTGGATGATTTCGAACCCAGCCCCGATTGGGCGCGTTTCTACCCGTTGGTCAGCGTGATCAAGCTGGATGTGCAAACGTTGCCTTTTCGCCACTGCACGCAGATCATTCAGCGTTTGAAGGGAACAGGGATTGTGTTTCTGGCGGAAAAGGTGGAGACCTATCAGGAGTTTCACCAGGCCATCAAGTGTGGTTTCTCGCTGTTTCAGGGGTACTTCTTTCAAAAACCAGAAGTGATACGGCGAAAAAAAATTGCGAGTTCAACATTGGATTTGTTCAAGCTGTCGAGCTTGGTGTCGAAGCGTAACATTGACCACTCAGCGGTCAATGTCGTGATTTCCCGTAATCCTGCATTCTCAGTGCAGCTGCTCAAATTCGTCAACGCAGGCGTACAGCTGCGCACGCCAATCAAGGACATTGAACAATCCCTTCACTATCTGGGTGACGACCGTATCCGCAAGTTTGTGTCTTACACCGCCATATCGGCTCTGGCGCCAGGGAAGCCGGATGTTTTGCTCTACCATTCACTCCAACGGGCCAAGTGTCTTGAAGCGTTAGCGGGTGTCACCGAAGGCAGTTGCGATCCCGCGTCTGCCTATCTGTGTGGCCTGATGTCACTGGTGGATGGGATGTTGGACATGCCTCTGGAGGCGATACTGGCTCAGTTGGCGATTGCACCTAACATTGTCGAGGCGCTCACTGAGCGACGAGGACGCTTGGGGGATTTTCTGCGTGTCGTAGAAGCGCTAGAGCGATCGGATTGGCCAAAGCTGGCGACGCAGGCCCAGTTATTGTCCATGGATGAGGAACAGATCCTATCATGCCACTATCTGGCGTCTGAGTGGGCGAGTGAAGTGCAGCAGAGAGCATGAGGCCGTTCATTACGAGCTTATTTATGGTTATTAATGGGGGCGGATGCTGGTCATTTTACGTGCTTGGCGTACTCTTTCTTTTGTAATGAACCACCGGGAATATAGGCGTGGTAATGATAAGGAAACACAAATCTCGGTCGCGAGGGCTCATGGGGTCTGAAGGCATCACAAGGGCCATTGAAGCCGCTCAGTTAGGGCAAGGTTTTTTCATCTACGATGATATCGTCGGGCAGGGAACCTTGTTAAGTTACCCTGCGGCAACCGTTGAACGTGAGCAGGTCGAACGTCTGGTGTCTTTTGGTTGTGGTATCGTGGCCGTGGTCATTGATGAACCGACGGCGACGCGCTGTGATCTGCCATTAATGGTGAGCACTCGGCAGAACCCAAACGGCCCTGCCTTTACCGTCTCAGTGAACGCGCGTTGGGGCAAGCGATACGGCGTGACCATCGGAGAACGGTTGAAGACCATTCATGCATTGGCCAATCCACTGACTTCGCATTTTGACTTGGTTCGTCCCGGTCACGTTTTTCCCATCTTATCGCATCCAGAGGGGTTACTGGGGCGCTCTGGGTTAGCTGAAGCGAGCGCCGATTTAATGGGTTTGGCAGGTTGTCCTCCAATCGTCGCTGCGGCGTTGCTGACGGATTCGGACGAAAATCTGATGTCGCTCAAAGACGTCAAGTTGCTGAGTGAGGAGACGAGTTATCCATTAACGACGGTCAGCGATCTGATTGACACTCGGTTAACTCAGTTGATGAGTAAGTGAATACTTGCTTACTCTTATAACCAAGAAAATTGGGCCTATTGCATGGCTGTCATACACGCTCTTCTCGTTTTCGATGAACACCAGTGGTTTGAATTATGCGGAGTAAAACACGCTAAAGCCCACGTTGCCAAGGCATTAATAACCGCACACGCGAGAGCCAGATGCTCATCATCACCGCTATTTTATGCGGCTTAATTAAGTGTTATTAGACGGGTGTCAGAGTTGAACGCTAGGGCAATGGCGCGGGTATCGAACCGAATACAGCCATGAAGAGGGAGCTAGGGAAGAAAGGGAGTACTTCAGCACGTTTAGTGCGGCATTAAGCTGTATTGGAATTTTATGTGTGATTAAACACACGTATTGATCCACTTGGCACTCGTCAAGAGCGGCGACGCTTTTGGGCCATGGCGCTGGTATGGGCATGCAGGTGTCGACCGTATCGCAGGACCATTTTTTCTGAGCTCCACCCCCCTGCTTGCATCACTTGGAGGGTCGAATACCCTTCCTGTAATAAATCTTGTGCGGCGCCAACACGTGCGCTATGGCCCGTGTAGCGCGGGCCTGTCTCGTGATTGAGGGCTTTCCAAGCGCGTTCAAACACCCGGCTGATCAGCTTTTCGGACACCGGGTGATGACCATTGAGTGCGTTATGTGACTCTGGGTCAATCGCCTTTCCTGAGCGCTTGACCCGTTGAAGTAAGAAACACTGCGGATCGGCATCAATGTTGGGCAATTGCAAATACGCGTGCACTTGGCTGGCTACTTGGGGGGAGATCCAGCGCACATCATCGCGGCCCGAGTGATTGGTCTTGCTGAAAGGAATGGTGATCAGTGCGCTGCCGTCTTGGCAAAATTCGATGTCACCGACTTTCATTTGCTCGAGGTTGTTTTTTCGGAGCAGAGTTTCGTACGCGAGGCTGACGATCATGAGGTCGCGTTGTTGGGTCACGGAACGAGTCGCAGACCAAAGTTCGGTTAGGCGATCCAGATCCGACTCGCGAAAGGCAGGGGCTTGCTCAATGCGCTCGCGTTCGCGCACTTTCTGATGAGTGATTTGTGCCATTTGCGCTTTGACATAACGATGAGCACACGGGTTCGGTAGTCCGGAAATAACATGCGTCTTACCAATGGCCCAAAGGTGTACTTTTAAAGTGTTACGGTGTAACTCATTGCAGCGCTCAATCAAATAACGCTCGACGTCCTGATGACGCGCCGGCAACGCGGGGATACCTTGGTGAGTGCACCATCGGACAAATACATTCCAGGCATTACGCAAGCGTTGCAGTGTCGCGGGTTGCCACTCTCCCTGGCGACGGACAAATTCGTCTTGAAAGTGGCTGATGGCGGATTGGATCGCAGGGTGAGCGCCCGCTTGAGGATCACGTTTGATCGCCTTGCGCACCAGATCGGCAAACTCGTCGGGCTCGAGATGTTCGAGCGGTGGGAAGGGGGTCAAATCCGTCATGCAGTCCTCGCCAATGATCCAATAGGTCTGAGAATGGGCGTTCTCAGACCTATTTGATCTATTATATACTGTTGATTAACACAGTATCAAGGCCGCTCTCTGTTCTGTGTGGGGAACACCAGAGGGTTGCTCTCCCACTGGGCCATGCCTGTTTGGGATCGTTCAGGACGAGAGGGCGATCCTATCGCGTGCCCTATGGCATTCTTATCAGACAAAGACCATTAAAATCAGGCGATTAGTGTTCATTGAGCAGTAGGAAGACCGCTTAATCTCTATATTGACCATACGATTTCTTATTTGACCACTCATTCATTAAGGGTATGAAACAGAGTCAGTTTCTCGCTAAGGTACCGCTTTTGGTTTCGCCGACGTTGGCAGGCCCTTTTCCATACCAGACCCCACATTTTGTGATCCCTATGGTCAGCGTCGCAAAAGAGGCTACCTCCAACCCCAGCCACGACGGCAACCGTCCCCGAGCGTACAAGAAGATGGAGAGATGTATGAGTTTTACGCTGAGCACCCGGACCAAACTTCAATTGTTGACGGTGATCCCTTTACTGTTGATGACCACACTGATCACCCTCGTGTATTACTGGAACGGCAGTCAGGCCCTCAACCAGGAATTGGTGGAGTATCGCCATCAGTTGTTAGACAGTCGCAAAAAAGAGCTTAAAGCGTATTTGATGATGGGCGTGACCGCGGTCAAAGCGTTGCATGATCAGGATGTTTCAGGTGAGCATCAAGCGGAAGCGAAAGCGATTTTGAAGGCGATGCGCTTTGAAAAAGACGGTTATTTTTTTGCGTACGATTCGGCAGGGGTCAATACTCTGCACGCCATTAAGCCATCTCTCGAGGGGAAAAACCTCTATGGGCTGACCGATGACAATGGCGTCGCGGTGATCGCTGGCTTGATCGACGCCGCGAAACAGGGCGATGGGTTTCTGAACTTTTCGTGGCACAAACCGTCGCTGAATACGCAGGCACCAAAGTTGGGTTACGCTGAGTACCTGCCGAATTGGGACTGGGTACTGGGCACGGGGATCTATATTGACGATATTGATCGCCAGGTGGCGGCGTATCAGGCCGAACGTGAGCATCAACTGACGAAAGATACGCAGTGGGCGTTGTGGTTGTCTCTTGGGGGACTGCTCCTGACCATCGCGTTGGTCAGCGTTTTTGTCAATAAAGGGGTGGCGCCTTTGCAGCATGTGGTGACTTCATTGAAAGCGGTCGCGGCTGGGGATGGGGATCTGACGGCCAGGCTGAGTGTGCAAAGCCGCGATGACATAGGTGAGGTGGCTTTGGCGTTTAACGCGTTCATGGACAAACTTCAGCCGATGGTAAGCGCGCTACAGGCGTCGTCCAATGAAGTGATGGCGGCCGGCAGTGAGTTGGAAACGCAGACGGCGCAATCGGCGAAATCCATGCAGGATCACAGTTTGGAAACCGAGAAAATCGTCACCGCAGTGACAGAAATGAGCGCCACGTCGCGTGAAGTGGCCAACAACACGCACGCGACGTCTCAAGCGATCGAGGCGGCGAACACCCAGATCACCGACGCTCAGCAGGAGGTCGCGCAGGCCATCGATGGGATTGGCCGTTTGGTGGCGGACGTCAATACCACCTCCGAAGCGATCGCCGCGCTGAGTGAGCAAACCGAGCGCATCACCCAAGTGCTGCAAGTGATTGGTGAGATCGCTGAACAGACCAATTTGCTGGCGCTCAATGCGGCCATTGAAGCGGCGCGAGCGGGAGAACAAGGTCGTGGCTTCGCAGTGGTGGCGGATGAAGTCCGGTCGCTGGCGAGTCGCACGCAGAACAGTACACAGGAAATTGGTGACATGTTGACGTCACTGCACAATCGAGTTCGCCAAGCGGTGGAGGCGATGGCTTCCAGTCAGCACCGAGGCGAGCAGACCGCGACTGAGTCGGCGCACATCCAAACCAGTTTAACCGCTATTCAGGCGGCGATTGTCACCATCCATGATATGGGGATCCAGACGGCGACAGCGGCGGAGGAACAAAGTGCCGTGGCGGAAGACATCAATCAAAACCTCGTCCGCATTCAGCACATTGTTCACGATCTGAGTGGTTCGGCTCGCGAGTGTGCGGTGGTGAGTGCGCAGTTGGTCAATTCTGGGCAAAAAATGACCGGTTTTGTTGGCCGCTTTAGCGTCTGACAATGAGGTAGGGCACGTGATGAACGTGCCTTTATAATAAACGCTAATAACTGCCTTTTTGGCGGGCGAGTGCGTAGGGTATGCCCTGTGTCGTCAATGAAGGGGAAGATCCGTGAGCAGAACCACAGCCTCAGCGCCTCATGCGTTGATCATTGGTGCCGGGATCAGCGGCCTGACCACGACCTACTGTCTCCAAGAGCAAGGGTTTCAGTGTACGATCTTGGCGAGTCACATCGTCCCCAATGTCGTCTCCTCGGTCGCCGGTGCGCTATGGGAATGGCCTCCGGCCATCGGTGGTTATCGTGATAACGCGTTGTCACTGACGCGCACGAAACGATGGAGCCTGCGGTCATTGCATCGCTTCTTAACGTTACCCGATCCCCGTGCTAGAGGCGTCTTCTTACGTCCAATGAACGTGTATTTTCGTTGTCCTGTTCACGAACACCATCAGAATGCTGAAAGAATGCGTGACATTCAGCGCCATGTTCCTGGGTTTGTGCACGATCCGACGTTGGCCAAGCAATACGGCGTCTCTCCCTCGTTTGACATCGTGGACGCGTATCAGCATCTGGCCCCGATGATCCAGACGGACGTTTACCTCCACTGGTTACTCTCTAGCGTTCTCGCTAATGGTGCGCGCCTGCGCAAAATGTGGTTGTCGGGTGCTTTGTCGGATGAGCAGGAAAAACTGCGTCAGGTGCATCAAGCGCAAGTGATCGTCAATTGTACGGGGTTGGGCGCGCAAGACGTTGAGGAAGCGGGCATGTATTCGCTTCGAGGGGCGATGGTGAGACTTCGGTGCCGAGGCCGGTCTTCCCGGTGTATGCAGGTGGGTCATTGCCTGGCTCACGACCACATCACGTCAGAGCAAGACAGCGTGTTCATTTATCCTAGGGGCGTGCGGCATGTGGTATTAGGTACCTTAGTGGAGAAAGGCCCTACTGACACGACGTTGCGCCTCGATGAGTACCCGCCTTTACAAGCCATGTATGAACGTTGCATGGCTTTTCTGCCTGCGCTCGCCAACCTGCCGGTTGATCCGGTGGAGCCCCTCCAGATCGGGTTGCGTGCATTTCGATCTTGCAACGTGCGTGTGGAACGGGAGTTGGGTTTCCCGGTTGTCCACAATTACGGGCATGGCGGCATCGGATTTAGTTTATCGTGGGGGTGTGCAGAAGAGGCGGCGGCACACGCGAAAGCGGTGGTCGAATAACCGAAGAACGTCATTATTTAGTGAATACACACTGACCAAGATAAACCATGAATAAAATAGCGAAAATTGTTCATGTTTTCTTTATCAATAGCAATTAATTTTCTCCTTGTTATTGATGTAAAATACCGAGTGAAAAATAGAGTCCTTCTATTTTAATTCTTTCCAAATGTCTTTCTATATTTATTGATTTTAGTTTTCCTGCCTTTTTTATTCAAGAAATTGGAACGTTTGGATTGGTGATAATACGTATTTATTCAAGAATAAAGAGGTTGTAAATAATGAATAAGATGACTCGGTTAGTGATGCCTTTGCTTTGTTTGTCGTTGCCAGTGAGTGCTCAAGATTGGTCTGATGGCTGGTATGTCGGGGTCGATTTTGCGCAATCAACGGTTGATTGGCAATCCGATTACGATCAAGTGAAAGGGGTATTGATTGATACCCGCTTGGACGATGAGATGAGTGGTTTTTCACTGAACGTTGGCAAACGCATGACGTCGTGGTTGTCACTGGAAGCCAACTACGGGCGGGTGACGTCGGATGTGATGTCAGAGATCCGGTCACTAGGCGTCTTAGGTCTGGAATCGTATGTGGCTTTGTATGAGCAAGACACGCTGTCAATTGGCGCCAAGTTCATCTATGAAGCGCCTTACCAGTTTACCTTCTATGCCAAACCATCACTCGACTACACCAAAACGAGAACCGACTTTAATGCGAGCCAGACACTGGGGCTGGCGTCTGGGAAAATCGAGATCAACGAGTCAAAAACCGCAACGGCGCTCGGCTTGGAATTCGGGAGCGAATGGTTTGTGACCGACCAGTATGCGATTCATGTCGCGTACAAGCGTCAGTTTGATGGGATGACCGCCGTGACTGCTCTGCGTGAAGAGATTGAGTTTGATCTCGACACAATAAAGATAGGGTTGAACTACTACTTCTAACTGCGGCCTACCCGCGGTCAGCCAGTCACTGTTGTGACTGGCTTTTTTGATTGTGGGTTGACTAACGTATCGCTGTCGTGATCTGGTAGGTGTCGAGTTCCTGGCGTGTCATAAGATGCTCGCCATCGTGTGGGGCGGCAGACAAGGTGAAGAGATAAAAGTCGATGCCTTTATCGCCCAGCATCTCGGTGAAGTAAGTGGCTTGAGCACGGTGCGCTTGATCGGTATACGGGATGGCCGTGGCTGGGGTCACTTGCCCTGCGGCGTTTTTATCTGCCCAAGCGTGCACGCCGATTTGTCTGTTGGTTTGTAATGGCACGGCCGTATCACGGCGCACTAGGGTGCGGGTGATCCCTGCGGTGAACAAGTCGGTGCCCCCTGAGAAAACACTGCCTGTTGCGGCGATCTGAGTGTGCATGGCACGCTGTCGAATAAGCCGTCCCGTGTACATGTTAATGGCATCATCCGACGATCCCCCAATGGGCGAGTTGAAGATAAGCGTGATGTCTCGCCCAGCGGCAACATCGGCCAAACGTTTAAGCTGGAGATAGGTGGTTGCGCCTAAGTCTGAGGCGCCGAGCGGATGATAGCCATCAAAGGGGTTTTGGGTACGTATTTCGGCATGGTCGCCGGTGTATGATAAGACAAGTTGTGTGCTCCCGATGGTATCTACTCCTTCGTGGACCTCAAGCACAAAGTCGGCCGCGTCTGGGATCAAGACGGATGATTTGCCCTGATAGCGCCCCATGTAGGTGATGATGTCACTCGTCTGCGAAACTTGACTCGTACCGCAATGGTAGGTGTATTGGCGACGTTCGGAAGCGGCGTATTGTACTAGGGTACACTGACTGTCTGCCACGGGGGTTTTGGGGATCAGAAGTGACACGGATTGGGTGGCATCGTGGTTTTGAAACAAGAGTAATGCATCTTCGTCATCGCCTGTGGCGTAAGCGACCGTATAGGTTGTCCCATCGTACGTCAACTGAGTTGCCTTGATCATGCTTTCCTTTTCTGTCAATAGCTGAGACAGCTGATGGTCAGAGAAGGTGTAGTTTGCCAGCGGGCGAGAGCTAGCGTTAGGTGTCGGGTCGCTGTGGCAACCCAGGAGGAGGGCACTGAGCAGAGTTATCGGGGCCCAGGTACGGGATAGTAATGTCACCATGAGGTTGTTCCTTATTTTAAGGGTAAATGAACTGTCATGGTAAATAATCAATTGCTTGACGTAAGTAATATATTGTCTATGGTTTGTCGGTTGATGATAAATATATTATTACAGTGTGGTTACGATATATTACTTAAAATAATCCATGTAGTTTTTCGTTATATTTCTTCCTATTTAATGAGTGGGATTATTATTATCCTAATAGGCGACCCTGTTATTGTCTATTGGGTGGGCGACGTGCGTTATTACGATGACTCCCTCTGCTCACGAGGAGCAAGAGGGAAGCGGTTAGCCGTCGATGGCTGGCGTAGTGATCGTCTGTTGCTCCGCTTTAAGCAGTGTCACGGCACGTTGGATGTCATTCAGCCACTGTGTGTCCTGCGTATCGCCTTGCTCGAGTGGCAGCACCAGATAGTGGATCCCCCCCTGAGGGTGAGCCACTCCGGTGGCGAGGATCACATCCCCCGCCGCTGCGGTACCGAAAAACTCCGACACCACTTGGCTTTCAGTCAGTCCATAGCTGTCGAGGTAGGTCGAGTCGCTGTTGTCAAACATCAACACCTGCCCACTTTGCGCCAATTCAAGGATCGCTTGTCGCTGACTCTCGTCGAATGGCACATCTTCTGTACTGACGTATCGAATGCCTTCGTTTTCAATAAAGTCATAGAGCGAGTTGCTCAGCTCATTGAGGGGAGGCGAGATCCAAGTCTCGGGCTCAGAGGTAGCCGCTTGGCTGATCTGAGCGGTTGGGGCTGCAGTCATGGGCTCTGCCGGTGGAATAGGCAGTTCATGCGCCGCTGGCGTGTCAGAGCGCGAGACCATCTCATATTGAGCCACCTCGAGTGAGGTCGCGGGAGAGGGCGGCGGGGAGGTTAGGGGGCGCCACAGTATCATCGCAGCAGTGATCAGCGCCGACAGGCCGAGCAGAGAAAGGGTTTGGCGTAGGTTAAGCATAGTGGGCACCTAAAGGAGTTAGGCTCGTACCGGGTGGCCCCGGCACGAGCAGTCAGATCAATGATACAGGGCATCATTCCATGCAATGGTTACGGTGCGGTCTGCTTGCGTCCAACTGTGACGGTCACGTTGGTTCTTCCACGTAAAGTTGGTGTAGTACGTACACCAATCTTTACCGAAGTAGTAGTCCGTTTTACGCCAGGCCGCCGTGAGCTTGATGTCGGTGGTATTTTGGCCGTCGTCGATGTTGCGTTTGCTGTAGACGGCCCCGACTTGCGGCTTAAAGTCAGATCGCATCACGACGGGGAGTTCGTTGTAGTCGATCAGGTTGTTGCCACAATTGGTCCAACGATAGAGTAGCCAGTCTTTGGCGGGGGAGTTATGTCGGATGGTTTGGTTCTCTATCATCCACGTGACGCTTTCATTGTTTTGATCAAAATCCGCGACCGTTTGAAACTCGGGTTGATCGTAGGTGACACGATTACTCCATGATACCCCCGCGTTAATGGACGGTGAGCTTGAGCCAGTCACGCCTAAATTGTATTCCAACGATTCGCTGACCGAGGCGCTGGCGATAGTGTTTTCAGGGGCATGATTGATGTGGCGAAGCGGCGAGCCGCTGGCGTAACTTAACGCCAACTTAAACGCGGTGGGGACGGTGTAGCGGAAGTCGCCCCCTGTGGCGAAGCCGTAGGTTTGGGTCTTATTGGGGACATGGGTCATGTCAAATCCCGAGCCACCTTTTAAGATCAGCCGAGCTTCTTTGTGTTGCTGAGGGATGGACGATTGATTCCAGACGTTTTCAAGCGAATAGATCAGTCGAATTTTTTTGTTGCGTGCGTCACTGTCGTCGAGTTGGTACAAAGACGAGGTGTAGGCTTTGAGCGTATCAGCGGCTTGAGCTGGGGCCATGGAGGCAGCGATGGCCAGCGTCAGCGTGCTGAGGAAAGCGATTTTTCTTTTCATTATGTCTTCCTATCAAAAAGCACATTCAAACGTTTATTAAGAATGTCTAATTAAGCTTTATTGAACATTAAGCCGAGTTAAATATATCGATAAACTTTGCGTGTTTACCGGGTGAAAATAGTGATTGCCATGAACGACGATGAAAAACACTATCATTTCGGATAGTGCGAAATAGAATTTATAAAATAAATGCAATATCGCTCACTCTGTGACCTTAATTACAAAAATAGTGATTATTTTTTATTCTGATCCGTCACCTTAAAAATGTGTTTTAAATATGATTCATCCGATGTTGTAAAAATGAGAAAATAAAATAATTATAAAAAACAATATCTTAATAAGTGTTTTGGTGGGTTTTAACTCTTATTCTCATTTATTGGATTATCATAGTATCGCGTGATGTCATAATTTACGGCATGGTGTAAAAATAATAGAGTTGGTGCCTATTTGTGATATTAGTTCAAAAATAAAATCATTGGGCCACTCCTTATACGGCCCTATTTATTGCTTACTGTTTGATTATATTTTTATTTCTAGTGGCATCTTTAGCGGTCATTTTTGATGGGATGACACTGTCTTCTTGTATTTTATCTGCATGTATAGAGAGTGATCTCGTTGAGTGTAAAGCGATGAAACCGGTTGCCTAGTGGGCGAACAGGGGGCTGAAACATGATATAGGAAGTCGAGCGATGAAAATATGCATGGTTTATTCGTCTCATTTTTGATAATGCCATCAAATAATCAAGAGTAGCGCTTCAATAAGAGAAAAAAGACTATTTAGCGTTGGTTTTTATACTTTCCTGGTCGTGTTCATGGGTAGACCTGTGCCGAGTCAATATTATTCCCAATAATTAGGCCTAAAACACTACCTAATAAGGGGTAGGGTCGATACGTTTCGATGACCATAATACGGATTTGAGTCATTCGATTACATGAGGTTATCATCTATTACTTATTGTTATTTAACGTGTTAATTACAATTTCATCCTTGTTAAAGACAGTGAGATTAAAAGAGGTTGTCGCCTTAATTATCTTTATTTTTCCAGCAGTTTAAAGGGCCGGATAAGCGCTGATTGTCTTATTTCTCTTCGTAAAATAGGACAAAGTTTTTGCAAATATGATCTTATTTTATGAAGAAAAATAGAAAGCATGCAAAATTTTAAAATTTTATTTCATGTTTTCTTTTTGTTTTATTTTTAACACTGGTCGGAGTGGATGTAATTTAATATCTCACTATTATTTCACACCCCGAAAATAATGATTTTCACCATTCAGGTGACAACGCCTTGCGATCGCGTTGTGATGACGCGACCAAGAGCATCTCATGGCCCCGATACACCGAGGCCGTGAATCGATTGAGAGCGGGCGCATTTGCCTGCTTATGGGCACACCGCAACCGGACACCCTGGAGGTGAAGAGAGCAGGCTATACTCAATGCAGTAGGCCCAACTCATTGGTGAACAAGGACGCAGCGACACTTTCGGCAAAGGGATCATGCTGTCTTGAAAGTAGAGAGAGGGGTTATGGCGGAAGGTACGATCCGACGACTAGACCAACTATTAAAAACGTATGATTGTCATCAAACCTATCAAGTCCGAGTGGAAGACTTAGAAACGGTACTGGCGACGTCACGCCGTAACGTGGCGCTGATCGTGAATCGCCTCGTCGAATGTGACTGGATCGTGTGGCAACCTGCCGTTGGGCGAGGTCAATGCAGCACACTCAAGATCCGTGTCTCCTTGTACGACGCCGTGTATCAGACCATTTTTGATGAATTAAAGGACGAGCGGTTCGAGCTGATTTCAAAGCTGATTGCTCAGTATCGGGATGTGGCCGTTAAAGCCTTGGCCCAAGCCATGGAAGTGGCGTCGATGCAGTATCAATCGGAAGACAAGATCTTGATCACTCAATACCCTTGGGTCGACCAACTGTGTCCAAGGACCACATTTCGTCAATCGGAGCTGCAAATCATCCGCAGTGTCTACGACACCTTGTTTAAAATCGATGCCCAGGGTCAACTGCGTACTCATCTATTAAGAGACTATCGCTTTGAAGGGGGCAAGCTCACCATGTGGCTCAGACCGGATGTCTATCGCCACGATGGTCAATTGTTGACGGTCGAAGATGTCATCTACAGTTTGCGTCAGCTGAAAACCGTGTGTGGCCCAGTGCGTCACTTGTATTCAGACATCCGGTATATTGAAGCGGGGCCAGAGCCCTTTTGTATTGAGTTGGGGTTAGCCACAAACAACCCGTTATTTTTGTATACGTTGTGTACGCCGAGTGCCGCCATCACGTGCCGAGATGTGATGGAGTTTGGTCCAAGGCGTGTGGCGCCCATCGGGACAGGGCCGTTTTCCATTCACCACTGGGACCGTTCTGGTCTGCAGTTATCCAAACATTTGAGTTATTTTGGCAAGAGCGCGTTGGTGGAATCGGTCGTGCTGCGCCACGATGGCGATATTCTGACGGAAGGCATGAGTTATAACATCGTCGATTCGGACTGTGAAATCCATCAGCTTCAATCCATGTCTTACCTGACCGTACACGAACGTTGTCATGATCGTTTGTCGGGCGAGGAGTGGGAAGCATTGCTGACGTATATCGAGGCTGAACGCCAACGTTTGGCTGAATGGCCGATGAATCCCATGAGGTTACCGGGCGCTGAACGATTGTCAGCGCACTCAGCCCCATGCCCGTCGCTTTCAGGGACGTTCACGTTGGCCCACCCAAAATGGACGTTGCCGTATCTGTCGGCGACATGTCGCTGGTTGTGTGAGGTGCTGACGCAGGCTGGTCTTACGGTCAAGACGATTGAGTTGACCGACGTCAGCAGCCCGGAGTCGGTGAGTGACCGGGCAGATTTTCTGTTTTTGGAAGAGGTATTTGAATCCCCGTACCATTATGGGGTCTATGAATGGCTGTTGACCGCCTCAGGGCTGAGGTTTGCGTGGGACGATACGCGTCTGTCTCAGCATGTTGCTGCGGTGCATCAGCGACTCGGCAGTGCCTCGTCTGAGACGATACAGATGTCGTTGCTCGACACTTTGGCGACGCTGCGTAAGCAACGGTCGATTGTACCGTTGTTTTATGGCATTGAAACGGTCAGTGCCGCTCGGCACATTAAGGGCATTCAGGTGAATGCGTCGGGGTACAGTGATTTCTACAAATTGTGGGTGAGCCACGCTCGCTGATGTCAAACCACAAAAAAAGAGGCCAATCGGCCTCTTTTTTTGTGGTTAAAACCAGCGTTTCGCGTAGTCACCATTGAGCTGCATGATGGTATCAAATTCCGGCGTTTGTCGGAGAAACTGGCTATATAACTCTTCTCGATAGCGTCGCTGCTTGTCCTCATCCATATGATGATAGTGAGTGAGTGCTTCGGCTGCCTGGATTGGGTCGGTGGAATAATTGCGGCTTAAGGCTGCAATCACCGTTTTGGCTTGGTTGGTCTCCAAGCTCAGGTTAAGGCCTTTCGCTTGCTGAACCAGGGTCTTGGCGACCGTTTCTCGCTCTAGCTTATCGATTTTCTCTTGTAGTTCGGCTTTGTCGTAGGTGACGCCCAGTTTGTCGAGCGTTGAAAATAAATCGTGATACATGGGGTGTCCTTCTGGCATGGCTCCTCCACGGCGACGTCGCCTCAGATGAGCGGAATAGGTTAGGGGGAAGTGACGCAATGTCATCAAGGGCAGTGGCGCTCACTGCATCACTTCCAAGGGGGGCATTACGCTTGGGTTAAGGAGTCCAGCAACGCGTCTGAAATCTGTATGTGTAACGCTTGGTATTCTTGTGTCGTTCTCAGAGCCTGAATCAGTCCCCAAGACTGGTTGATAAAGATGGAGGCAAGCAAGGTGCCAAGGTTGTTTTCATGCGCCTTGCACATGACAGCGGCCGCCATACAAGTGATGACGTTGTCGTCTGTGGTGTTGAGTTCAAGCAGTTTGGCACAGCGTATGACTTCGTGGATACGTTCATTCATCGCTCAGTGTCGCACTCCGGATTTAGGATTATCGGTTGTCGTCAGGCAGATCGGCATCGGGTGTCTCCTCATGAGTTGATCAGGGTGTCGTCATCCCAGGAGAGGACGACAATTTTGTGATCGAGATCGTATATGAAATGCCGTATTTAAATAATGTAAAAAATTGCTACAACTCTTCATATTTATACTTATTTATTCATGTTGGTGATGGTTGATAGCGAGGTGCAGGATGGCATGAGGCCAGCCGTATCGACAAGTCAAGCCAGAAACCATGCACAAAGACGGGTCCCCTTCTGCCTGTTTTACGCCGGATTTTCTCTCTACACTGACGGGTTTGCGCGCACACGGCGTCGGTCGACGCTCATGACGTCTTTCATCCTGCGTTCTTCCGAGCGTTAAGGTGCTCCTCGAAGTGGTCGCCTTGATGGGTGTTGTGCGGTATTTCCAATTGAATTGAGAGCATCATGCCAAATCTATTAAAAGAAAAATTGTCCCCGGAAGGAAAAGTCTTTTACCAAGCCCATTCTGCCCATGCCCACCCTCGCGCCGGTTTGATGGTTCAGCAACCCGTGCCGTTGAGTTTTATCAAGATGTCGCGTTACGATGTCTCCGTATCCGACATTGTGATGACCGGACCTTTGGCCAAGATTGTCGAGGCGCTTCACGCCATTTCACTGAGAAGTCAGTCGATATACACCACTGAGCGGCATCAAACGATCAAAGTCTGGTTTAACCGCCATGACAAAAAAATCGAGAAAGCGGCGCTGCATCCAATGGCGGAAGCCATGCTTCACAACGTGTCTTTTTTGGCGTTAAAGGGGATAGGCGTCGGTCTCGGCACGACGGTGACTGATCTGTTGAGAGGGGTTGGGGTCGACAATGTGCCGATCCGGATCGGCATTGACAGCGTGCTGGGTGACCATGGCCTTGGGGAGCCGTTTAAGCAAACACTACTTGAGACATCGGTGTTTGAACTCATGAGTCAGCCGATCGATCTGCTGTTTAAGAAGGTGTGGCAGAAGCACCTGAAGTCACAGCACTCCTCTCCGCTCAAGTCGGAGCCGCAAGGTAAAGCGGCCTTACTGAAGCTCAAGGCCGTGCTAGATAAACACATTAAACCCTTACTTAAGCCGCATGCGCTGGACGTTGGGGTCGACGTGAACATCAGCAGCCAACCCTATTGCATGCCGAAAGGCTGGAAAAATACGGCGTTGGCACCGTTGTTTACTCGAGTCAAAGCGCGGGCGTCGTTGCTGACGGCCGATGACTACATTGTGCGGGTGGGCAGCAGTTTCAATGCCCATCATGCTGGATTTGTGGTGGATCTGGATACACACACTATTGATATTGATGAATTGGTGTATTTTCTCTCGTATTACGAAGAGAACAAAGCGTTGGTGAACTGCTTCTTAATGTCGGGACTTGACGAGTTATAACGGTTCGCTGGTGAACGGGTATTTGACAGTGTTGAATTGAGGCTTTAGGTTTTCGTGCAGTGCTGAGCGAGAAACAAGGAGAAGGTTTGTCATGGATTCAGTGACTCAAGCGGCGCTAGGTGCCACGGTCGCAGGGGCTATCGCTGGTAAGCGATGTCGCCCGTCGGTGTTGTTGGTGGGGGCCTTGTTAGGCACCTTACCCGATTTGGATGTGTTACTCGATTATGGTGACGCGGTTCATAATACCATCAAACACCGAGGGTTTAGCCATTCTTTGTTACTGTTGCCTCCGTTGGCACTGATGCTTGCCTGGTGCTACTGTCGCTGGCGACCGGACCGTTACTGGTCGTTATCACGTGTGTTCTTTCTGACGCTGGCTGTCTTGGTGACGCATCCGCTGTTGGATGCAATGACGACGTACGGTACCCAATTGCTCTGGCCATTTGACGGTTACTATGAGTTGCGCAATGTCTTCATCATCGATCCTCTGTACGCCCTGCCCTTATTGATAGCGGTGGGCGTGGCACTGTGTTTACCGAGCCACGGCGGACGGTGGTCCCAGCGTATGCTTTTGCTCTCGACGTTGTATCTAGGGTGGGGTTATCTCTCTCAGCAGTGGGTCGCGACCCGTGTATCGGACAATTTAGCCCGTCAAGGGTTGCCGAATGAGCACGTTTTGATCACCCCGACGCCGTTCAACACATTGTTGTGGCGTGTGGTGGTGATGGACGAAGATCGATATTGGGAGGGATTTGCGTCTGTGCTGGATCAGGAGGCGCGGGTCGACTTTGTGGCGCGTCCTTTGGGGAAATGGCCGTTGGATGTGAAGCCAGAGACATTGCTGGGTTTGGAGGCCTTTTCCCACCGCTTTCTCAATTATCGTCAGGAGGCTCACCACTTGATTGTGTCCGACTTGCGCTTGGGGATCGCGGATCAATTGTCGTTCGAATTTGTCTTCGCAGAGCGGAGCCCGCAAGGGGATTGGCAATTGCTTGACACCACGTGGCGTTACCCATCATCCCGCGATTACGCCTTATTGGGCCCTTTGTGGCAACGGTTGCAAGGGGATCAATCCATCCATGTCGACTTGCCATCGTCGATCAATGAAGCGGCGTCGCGATGGCCACGGCTGAGTGAAGATCGAGGCGTCAACTTGTGAATGACGAGTTGGCGGGATCGCTAAGTGGGATGACATTGTTGTGATACCGCTGCGCGAGCTTGGGGGGATATGGCAAGGTTTTGGGCGCACCATCGAATAAGACCACGTAGTATTCATCCCATTTTCTGATACCGACCACGCAGGTGTGGGGACCCCATTGGGTCCATGTGCGTCCATCATCGGCACTAAAACAGGTAAAACCCAACAGTTTAACGCGTTGCATGAAATCGCATTCCCGAGCGTCGATGAAGCCCATGAACGTCGCGAAGTGTTCATTGCCATTGCGCAGCAATGCCGGGATCGCAATCCTTTTTCCTATCTGGTTGAGACCATAGTGGTTGAGTGTGACACCGACGTGACTGCGGACAAAGCGGATTTTTTTCATCACAGGCATCTCTATTAACTGTATATAAAAACAGTATATCAGATCGGCCGCTTATGGCAAAAGTCAGCGGGTGCATGACTGAAAACGCAGCGTTTCAGGGTACTGATCCATCCACAAGACGCGGTCAGCGTCACAGGCTAAGGTTTCTAGGCGGGTTTCAACCTGATGTTTGTACTCGCAGCACATTGCGCTGACCACCGAGGTGTCGGTCAATTGGTCGTTATCGAGAAGCACATAAGGGGTATGAAAATAGCTTTGGAGCGCTGCCAATGGCGAAGAGGCGGTGACTAGGGCGTAGTGGGTCCAGTTGCTCACGCAGTATAAATGTTTGGACATTGGACGATTTGAGTACGTTGAGGTCGGTGGGAAGACTTTAGGGGAGGGCCTGGGATCTTCAATCGAGTGGCGCGGTTTTTTCGGGTGGACTCGCCACATTTGATGAAAACAGGGTTGTTGTCGTATGGGGTGATGCGGCGCAGGTGGTGTTTTACGGAGCAAGGGCAGATCGACGGTGTACGTCAAGGTACACCGTTTTGGATAGACAGACCCTCTATGGGGTGCGGCACGGGTGTAACAGCTTCCACAATACTGTGACGCCAGCGCCAGTGGCGACGATAGAGAAGAGGATCGTCGACACCTCAAAGCCGGGCAACACGCCCTCATGTTGAAAGGGGACGTCGGTGAGTTGCCACACTATCCATACGCTGAGATTGTACACCGCGTGAGCGAAAATGGATGGCCACAAGGAATGTGTTCTGACGTACAGCCAGCCTAACAAAGCGCCAACGAGGTAGGTGGTGGGCAGTTGGATCAAGGTTAGGTGGGCCGCGGCAAACAAGGAGGTGGACAGCAAAATGGCGGTGGACACGGAGTAATGGCGGAGTAAGCCTCTCAGGATGATCCCTCGAAACAAGAGTTCTTCAATAAGAGGGGCCACGATACACACCGCTAACAACGATGGCCACCCACCTGTCAATAGGCGTTGCATCCAGTGCCATTCGTCGGGCGAGATCGGAAACCAGCTCGACATCCACTGCGTTAACTCTGACAGCCACACCACACTGCTGATGGCGATGACCATCAGTGGTAAGGCCACAAGCAGTAACGTGGCTTTGCGGCTGTTTGGGCTGTGATGCAACAGAGAAGACAGCGAGCATTGGCACCCGCGACAGTATAAAGCAATGATCACGGCGCCAGACACAAAGGTCACCAGCCCGGTGAACAAGGGATCGCCTATGTCGACCCGCCAGCCAGCATCATACAGGGCGGCGGAGAGCAGGAACTGGAGAGCGGCATTGCTGAGCAGGATGAAGATGGCGCCCAGTACGCCGGTGATAGGGAGCTGGGGGATCATACAGGCTTTGTCCTCGTTACGGTGGATTGGGGGATTGGAGAGTCCCACCCTAGAGACCACAGTCCGTGGCGAAAAGTGATGTGAAGTATCATTGTGGTCTATCTATGTGATTGGTTTTATTTGTTTTTGTGATTCTTATTCAATCGCTCAATAAATGCAATAAGCCTGAGCGCGTTGAGGCCCTCGGTTCCCCTGAGTGCCGGTTCGGGTTATACCGGGTATTGTCCTGAATTCCTCTGTTTATTATTAATAAAACTATGATTTGCAATGATTTTTTAGATATTCATGCAATGATTGAATCTAGAAAACAATGCAATTCTTTTTCAATACTTTACCTATATTCCTGAAATTCTCTCCTTACACTTCTCGTTGCCCTCTGACGGCGAGAGAATCGTCCTAAGCGAGGTGGCCAGGCTGTCTTGATTGGCCGCGTCGTCGCATTCTCGTCAGGTTTAAATAACCACTGTCCAGATAAAGGGAAAGGAGAGCTTTAGCGGGGCACAAGTGCCACTCTGTCACCTTTTCCTGATTATTTAAACCCTCGACTCTGTCATGTCGTGCTGTCTCCGTCAGTGGGCGTCTTATACCGATAACAATAACCTTTACGTCATTAGAGGCACATTGATGAATAAAACGTTAATCGCGATAGCGATTTCATCCTTTTTAGTCAACCCGCCCGTCTTCGCGGGCCACAACGACATTCTCAAACCTTCACCGAGTACGAAAGCTGGCCGGGACAAGCCTGGGCAAAGCGCGGACCAGTCCCCGTCGGCATTGCAGACCAACACCGCGGCTGAGATGGCAGCGTTCACGCACGATCCGCGGGCGTTTTTGACCGAACACACGGTGGATGTGATTGAAATCATCAAACATGGGATTTTGCCCAGCGGTCTGAGCCAAGCCCGCCTGGAACCGAGCTTTGGGGGCTTCCAGGTTCGCCTGGCCGAGGTGGCCGCTGCAGATACGGCGCCGGCGTATTTCCTCGGTTTTAATGGACGAACTAACCCGACTCCCGCCTACATTGATATCCCCAAAAATGCGCCGAACGGAACTTTTTTGTTTACCGGTTCGCTCACTGGCTGCTCGGTGATTGTGACCGACTGGAGTGAGACCCACTACCGGGTTTATCACGATGGTCGGGTGGGCAGTTCGGTTTTGTATGACAATGTGGTCATGAAAGTCGATTATGACGATTATCAGGCGTCTGGCGATCAGGGGGGCGTGGCAGGCGCATATCTGCTGGTCAAGGACGGACAATGGCAAATGATGCTTCAGCCCCAGCAGCAAAAGTTGGTGGCGGCGGTCTCCACCGGCATTAAGTGGCTGAAACGTGAGGGTGCGGCGGGAGACCCGGTGATTTTGCATCCCGAGCCGGTGAGTACTGCACAGCGGGAAACGTCGTTTGCAACCGAACGTCAAGCCAGTCAGCAGCGTCTCATCGAGGCCGCGACCAGTTTGGGGGTCCCGCGGACACTCGCTCCGAAGGATGGGCCTATCAATGCCTCCGAGCCGCTGAGCGTGACCGACAATTCTGCCTTGGCGCAATGGCAGCAGTTGCGAGAAGCGATGACGGAGGCGATGAACCGAGAGTTGGCCCCGATGCGAGCGCGACGTTCTGCGCTTCACGATCTGATCAGAACCGCTTCTGGCACCAAGAAAGCGCGGTATGAAGCAGAGCAGCAGGCGGTGAGTATCACTGAGCAGTTTTACCGTGAGCGTTATGGAGCTGTGATTGAACGGACGCGCGATCTGGATCGTATGTGGTTGTGGCTGAACAAAAAACACCGCGATGGCTTCGAGAGTGTGATCATGGATGAACCACGCTTACAAGGGGGTGCTGACGTCACGCTCCGAGAGAGTTACAACAAGCGTAAGACAGAACTGGATAAGTCAACGGGCCCTCAAGGCAGGCGATATCGTGAAGGGCTCGCGGCTTGGTCGACCGAAACGGTTCCGGGGCTGACACCGGATATGGATGCCTACCAAATGATGAGGTTGTTGCTCGATCCGCACTCGTCGTTGAACGCGAGACAAAATGGCGCGCTGGTGGGCTTGATTGAAGATCATTACCAGCAGGACGCCTACCGACGGTCGCTGGACAACACGCAGACGATGGTGACGTACATGAACCGTGAAGGGGGCAATACGGTGCAGTTGATGCCTCAGCGTTTCATACTGCTCTCGGCGAACATAGGGCAAGGGCGCTGCTTACCCCTATCTCGACTCATGGCCACCGCCCTAGCGAGCAAAGATGGCGTGAGGGCGTTGGCGGAAGCTATGTACGATGCCGCGGCTCAGCCTGAGCAAGAGACGTCTAAAGCGTTCTTCGCAAACTTGGGCGTCTTCCATGCTGAGCAAAAGCCCATTCCTGGTGTGGAGATCTCGGTGCCAACGTCGTCGAATTCAGAGAAGAAAACGCTGTCGATCCGCGAACTGACGGCGCACCTTACGCAGGTCGATGTGGGTCAAGCAGGATCGGAAATGCTGCGGATTGACACTAACAACCATACGATGCTGGTGGGCAAGAAGGCCGAACAAGGCCGCAGTACCTACTATTTCTACGATCCCAATTTTGGTTTGTTCTCATTTGACAGTGAGCAAGCCATGAACCGCGGGCTGGAAACCCATTTTGTGAAGCATCACTATGGTGACTTGTACAAAGCGTTTGGTCAACGTCGCAGTGAACCGCGCTTTCAGACGTATCATATCGACATTGAGAAGATGGCAAGCTATCGCCTGAGCACGGGGCGAACGGTGAAAGGGGTGTATCGTCCAGCGAGCGACGCGGACGCCTTGGTGGTGGACACCGCCGCCAGTGCCATCTCGGACACCGGCGCAAGCTTACAGCGGGATTTGCAGCTGCAATCGGCACTCACCTTTTTGGAAGGGGCGAATGTAGCGGACGATTTCTACCTGGCTTCCGAACAGCTTTTTGCGCAAGAGCAGGTTGACCCAGATTCGGTGATCGTGTTTGACAATATTGAAGAGGTGGGAGCGGGGACGTATCGGGTCCCCGTGATTGAACACGGTGAGGGAGCCAATGTGCGTTATCTTATCACGGAAGATCCGCGTATCTGGACATTCGCCACCCATTACAACGACGCACTGGAGAGCATTAAACGCCGTTACCAATATCACGAAGGGACCTTAGTGGCGCGGCATGGCGTGACAGACGTGGAACACGTCGACGGCCTGAACTCCGCGTTTGCTGTGCAGAGTATTCTTTCCTGGTTCAACAACAAAAGTCGCACGCAGGTAGCTGGCCACCGCTTAGCGAAAGGATTGCACACGGCGCTCGAAGTGCACACGTATGTGAATCTGGCGCAGATCGGCCATGGAACGATCATGGACGCGGCGAAAATCGTGCAATTGTACCGAACCGCAATGCGTGAGGGGCAAGTCGCGACCCGTTCGGCGGTGTCGGCGATCGGTCATACGGTCAACGAAGGCGTCGGGGTGGGTTTTAACCTTGCGAGCGTCATTTTAGACAGCTATGAGCTGGCTCATGCGCAAAATGAAGCGCAAAAAGCGGTGTTTGGTACGCAGTTGGCGTTTGACTCGACCAGCTTAGTCACCAGTGCCGCTGGGATAGGGGCTGGCGTGGCGGGCGCGTCGACGGCGGGTGCTGTGCTCGGCGGTGTTGGCGTGATCGCGGGTGGCTTGGCGGTCGGGTTCACCGCATTAGCAGAAGCGTTTGGTAAGGTGACCGAAGATGCCAAGGCCGTGGGTCGTTATTTTGATGCTGTCGATCAGGCGTATCGCCGAGGGGGGTATCAAGCGATTGACAAAACGCTCGACAGTGGTGTGCCTTATCATGCGTTGGAACCGCAAGATGGCGCGGTGATCACCGAAGTGGATCTGCGTCAGGGCCGTGTCCATTTTGATAGCCAGTACCTCTATCGAACGCGCCATGGTAAAACAGGCTCTGGTCGCATCAATTACTTTTTCTGGGCCGGCGACATGCCTCGTATGGTCGAGGACAAGTCGAAGGCGATCAATGTTCGCGAAGGGATTGGGTATGGCGATGACTACGCCGACTTGGCTCCTGGAAACCGGATGTTGATATTGCCAGCGACGCCAAAGTCGTACATCAGTTACCGCTATCAGAACTGGCCTGGCTCGACGACCCGACACGATACGGGATTTGATGTGATCCGAAGACTCGAACAGGATGAGCGTTTTGACTACGACTTCTACACGTTCCCGTCCGAGTATGTGGTGCGAAACATCACCCAGGAATACGTTCATACAACGATTGACGTGGTGTTGGATGAAACCGAACGACAAATCTTAATGCGCGATTTGGGTGACATGCGCGGCGTACTCAGCGGTAAACTGGATTACCAGCTGCATGGTGGCGGGGCCACGTCTCACATCGGACTGCAAACCGGCGCTTCACTGACGCTGCGCGCTGCGCCAGAGGACGGCCAGTGGATCCTTGATGCCTCAGCCTTGGCGTCGAAGTCCATTACGGTTCGCCGCGATCACTTGTCGGTTGGTGGGGTTCGCATTGGGTTACCAGACAGCACGTACGGTGAGCTGATTGTGGTCGATAACCAGGGAGACATTTTCCGGATTGACCGCGCCGCGGGTGCGGCGACGTTGATAGAAGTGAATGGTGAAGTCTGGCAGGGCTTACCTGCTCAGACCAAATCAGGTCAGTCCTTGCGAGAGCATTTACAGTCGCTGGTCGCCAGCCGACCTGACACACATTTCATTGCGGTGGAAGCGTATCAGCCCGACGAGGCGTCTGTCGGACGGGCGTTCTACCAAGTGGATCAGGACCGATTTATCTATACGAACGTGCCGCAAGCTCAGGCCTTTTTGGCCAAAGCCGTTTTGGTGGCGGTCGGTGATGACACGGCGTGGTTTAAGCATGCGGACTCCCCTGAGCTTTGGCAAGTGTCGATTGCAACGGGAGCGGTCCTCAAGCAATACCGGCCGATCCATTTCAGTGAAGAAGCTCAAGGCATTGAAAGCAGTCGAGCCTGGCAAGAAGACCAGCACGTGTACCTTGAGGTCAAACAAACGCTCACTTCAGGGGGCACGACCACGTGGACTTATCGAGTTGAGTCAGATCGCATGAGCCTGATCGCCGTCCAAGGGGATGCGCAGTTGATGGCAGCCATTGAATCTAGCCAACACGGCAATGCGTCTGACACACGAGATTGGTTCCCAGATCGCCGACATTATGCGGCCCCTGCGTATGATCTCAACCCTCAAGATTGGGTCGATGCGGATCTGGCTGAGGTGGTGACTGTGAAGCGCGATGATGGGGAGCAAAACACACGCTACTGGTTGCAAACCGGTTTGTCCGGCGCGTTGGGTGTGGTCAAAGCGAATTTGGACGAAGCGATCCCTAGGGATTTGCTGCTGGCGTCGATCACTCATCAAAGTACGCCATCCAAGCGAGGGTTTTACTTCTACAGTCACGACAAACATCGTCTCTATTTCCAAGCGGATAGGGGGCAAAGTGGAACCATGGCCACTCCGGTGTCGATACCGGATCTGAAAACGGTCTTCTCAGATCAAGGGGGGCTCTACGCGATACAAAACAATGGCGTGTTGTGGGTCATGAACGATGATGGGCAGGCCTCGATGGCAGGTGTGACCCAAGATTGGCTTAAGGGGCAGGGCAGTGACCTCACCCAAGCGCTGACGGCCTTGGTGGACAGCACTGAGCGCTCCGTGCCAGCACTGAGTGTATTGGGGCTGACATCGGAAGCGGGGCAGGCGAGCAGTGTGTGGTTTGATGTTGAACACAAGCGGGTGATTGTTGCCGGGCCTAATTTAGCGGGTCGATTCCTGTCTTATTTGGGACTCAGTGATGATGGTCAGTATGCATGGGTGTTTGATGCCCAAGCTCAGGCCCTGTTCCGTCAGCCGGTGTATACGCAAACTATGGCTCCTCAGTTGGCTCCGGGGCTGGTGATCGTCCAACAGGTTGAAGATGCCGAACCTTATATGGGTCGCACAGCAGGCGTGACGCAAGTGACGAGAGAGGGCGCCCAATTGTGGTTGGAAACCGATGCGGGCGTGCGATTGGTATTGCCAGTGAGCGCGGCGACGTCAGTTGAGCCGACGGTGGTGGCGGTGGATGGCGCGTGGCGTCGACGTCATGCTGAGAACCTAGATGAGGCGCTGGCGTCACTGGGCAGGCAGTATCCTCTGGCGGATAAAGTGGCATTGCGCAGTGATGGCGTTACGTCGGGTTGGTATCTGACACGAGAAAAAGAGGTCGTGGTGTCGGCGGCGCTGAATGGGCAACACGAATTGGCGTATTTGGGTAAGGACGCCGACTCGGGCCAACCTATCGTCTATGATGCGACGGCGGGCGAAGTGGTGAGAGTCGACGGGGGTCGCTCTGTCACACTCGGCGTGTTCGGTGTTGCTGTGGTTGAAGAGGCGAGTGTGCTGGTGTTGCAGCAACGCCGCGACGGGGGAGACGGTGTATTGGCGTTGCCTCAGTTGGCGGGTGTGCCTCGTGTGATGGTATCGGGGTTCGCAGCGGGAGCAACGTATCGGATTGACGCGCAGGCACTGGCGCATTATCAGCAAATCGTGATTGATGATCACGCGCAAACGGCGACGATCGAACTGGCGGTCAGCGATCCAACGGCACTGTTGGTGCAAAAAGACGGTGACCAACTGGTATTGTGGGACCCAGAAAGTGACACGGGGATCATCATCCGCAACCTTGACCGAGTCGAGATCTCAAAACTACGATTGTCGGTGGGGGGCCGTGAGATCAAAGTTCACACATTGATTAAGCAGGAAACGCGCACGGACAAACAAGTGCGGTTATGGGAGTCATTGAGGTAAGGTTTTCCCGCCTTACCGTGATGAGCTGGTGATACGATGGGCCTCAACCTGCGGGTTGCGGCCCATTTTTTATGACTAACGTGTGAGTGTTTCACTTTGGTGAGGGCAGAGAACCAGAGCCGACACTGACGTGCAGATCAAGCACTAAGCCTACCAAGCGGGGGGGATTGAGCAAACGTAGGTTGCCGTCGCCTGATGTAGAGTGAATACTGGGATGAGTTCGAGTACCTAGCTTTCGTCTAGACGCTTTCGTCTGCAGACTTCAGACATCACAAACACGTAGAGCATGAACACCACCGGCCCAGTGGCAAGGTGCCACCACGCGTTGCCCACAAACAACGACGGTGTCGGCCAGTTAAGCTCAAGGACCCCCAGAGCGCATAACCAGCCAGCCATCAAGCCCGAGAGAAACACAACAAAGCTGGGCAGGATCACCCTGCAGGCGCGTTGAATGGGAAGGCGTTGTTGTTGGACCCCTGAGTAGATCAACCAAGGGATGATGAGCATCAGTAGTTCTAACGCAGTGATCATACGCACACTCCTAGACCGAAATCATGATAAGTGTAGTGAGACGTAAGCGTTAGGGTGTAAGGATTGACGACCTTCTTGAAAGTGAGACGGTCATGGGCATTACGCATGACCTTGTCTTGCTGCCTAAACGTGGGCTGAGGGGGCTCCGGCTGTCTAGGCCTACCTGTCGATGATGGATGTCATTATCCCAGCGCCAATCAGCATTCCGCCACTGGCTTTGTTGAAGCGGGCCTGAGTCTTGGCCGAGGACAGGTGAGCTTTCACTCGCCCACCAAAGTAGGCGTATACACTGACACTGCAGATCGAAGCACCGATAAAGCTGGCGGCCAGAATGCACATTTGCGTGGTCACATTGGAGGCTTGTGGGTTAATGAATAAGGGAAGAAATGCCATAAAAAACACCAAGCCTTTTGGGTTTAATGCTGTGACTATCAGTGCATCTTTGTATACCTGCCAAGCATTGCCTAGGGTTGGGACATCGGTGTCCGCCTCTGAGACTGGGCGTCGCCAAGCTTTGATGCCCAAATACACCAAGTAGAGGGCCCCAGTCCATTTCATGACATGAAACACTTCCGCGGAGGTGGCTAAGATGGCGCCGATGCCGACTAAGGAGAATGTCAGCGCGATGAGATCACCGGACATGACACCAAGTACGGTTGGCAAGACCGAACGCTTTCCATAGGCAAGGCTTTGGCCGATGACCAACAACACGGTCGGCCCAGGAGTGAAACACAGCGCGAGGGAGGCTGCAACAAACGATATCCATATCTCAAAACTCATCCTATTCTCCGTCTATTAGGGCGCAGGTGGCCTAGAGAATTGTTCCTCATTGAGTGTCGAGACGCAATAGGGCAGCACGAGAAGGTGGGTAATATCTCGCGTCCTGTGCTTGATGTGCTAACCTTACTTTGAGTCACGTGCGTCACTCAATGAGTGCGTTCTCCGAGCCGGCCAGGTCATGGTCGGCTTTTCTTTTTTCTGCCTCGCGGTTGTGACGGGATAAAGAGAAAGGCATCACACTCTTGGGCGCAATGGGTGTGTCAGAATTAGACAGAGATGCGGTGTAATCAACAAAAAAACACGGCGAAATGGATTTTTCACATATGCGCTTGAATTCATATTTGATGCCGTCTAGGGTTTCAGGGTCTGACGACGAACAGCAATTTTGTTTACCTGCTCCAATTTATGGACATCCGCTGGCGCTTCGACGCCAGCTTTTTTTTCCAGATCGCCTGCCTCGCCTTTTGATGGCCGAACGTGGTAGTTCACTTACAAAATCAGGCGCATGTCGACGTTGTCGAGCCCGTTGTGATGAGTGTGAAATTCCCCTTGTTCTTTGAAGCCAAACTTACGGTAGAAACGTCGCGCCACGTGATTAGGGAGTTGCGTTCCTCCCATGAGTACTAGGCTGCGAATGCCTTCGTTCGTGAGGCCTTCTATCAGAGCCGCCATAGCTTGGCTTGCCACGCCTAAGCTTTGGTAGTGATCGGCGATACAGGGGGCGAAGACCGGATCGCGGGTGCTGTCTAGATCCATCTGATAGGTCTGGTACCGAGCGTGTTCATGGGGGGAGTGACGAAAGTCCACAATGAAGTACCCGACCACTTTGTCGTCGGAGGCAATCAGGTAGCGCACGACGTTGTCACGTTCCTCTGTTGCGCACAGCCGTTCGCGTGCGTACTCGCGCGTTAAAGGGTGGGGGCCAAATTTCGAGCGCGTCTCTTGAGACAAGTCTTCGAAGAAATCGCCCAGTAAGTCTGCATCATGCGTCTCTAGACGGCGAAACGTAAATTGTTCGTGGTTTTTTGCTGTGATGTGCATGTTGTTTTCCCGACAGCCCGATACGGGCGAGAGGGCTGACTATGCCACTTTCAAGGTAGAGGTTGAAATCCAAGGCGGGGGAGTGTGATGACGTTGGCGATTTGCGCAGCCACCAGTGAACGAGGGCGGTTTTATGGTGCCATCAACCTGTTCTGCAAGGACGAGGGATGCGATTGAGTGCCATTGGAACGAAACGGATCCCCTCAGCATCGACCTCGTCTCCTATGGTAACAAAGCCATGTTGTTCGTAAAAACTCACCGCATTTGGGGACGCGCGCAAGCGGATCAGGCTGGCGTCTGTGCTGCCCAAAAGATGATGAAGCAAGTGGCGGCCGACGCCTGCCCCTTGGGTGTGATTGGCGACAAAGAGATGCGTGAGGTAGTCGCCGTCACGCAGCGCGGCGAACCCATGCAACTGGCCTCCAGAGATAGCTTTGACGGCAATAAAGTTGTCTTTCTCAAACACGGTACGCAGATCTGGGACGATGATCTCTTTGAATTTTCGCTGACCTTGTTGGCTGAATTGGGGAAAAATGTGCGTCGACGCGGTCGCTAAGACGAGCGCGGAGACAGGGGATAAATCCTGTTTGGAGACTGTGAGGATTTCCATGTGCACTCCTGACCGATGGGGAAACTGGAGGCTTACATCCATTTGACTTTGCGCGTTGGCAAACAAAGGAGCGGGCCGTGCTTTACTCACGGTAATATCAATCAATTTAATGAGCTTGTAAAGGCTTGCAAAGACTGATAAATGGCGGTGTATGGAGTGCCATACACCGCCATTTATCAAAACAGGGCATGAAACGACTGCTCACGTTGAATGGCCATCAACTGAGAAGACAAAGAGGCCAGCATCGCCTCATGCACGGCATTCCCCATGCTGATGCGTTTGACCCCTAACGCTTTTAGCTGTGAGAAACACGGCAATTCTGGCACGGACATGACGTTGATTGGGAGTGGTGTGCTGGCCACGACGGCTTTGATATCGTCGGGCTTTCGAATGCAGGGCAGAAAAATCCCGTCAGCACCAGCTTGTTGGTAGCGATGGATCCTCTCGAGGCTGACACTCAGCGCTTCTCTGGCATTTAGCAAGAAGGCGTCAGTCCGCACGTTAATAAATACCTCTACATCGGCATCGCGAAGCTGTTTTTTCACGCTAATCAGCAGGTTTGCAAACCAAGCGCTGTCGCGCAGGGCCCGTTTCCCTTGTGATACGACGCTGTCTTCGATATTGATGCCAACTACGCCAATGTTCACCAATTCGATGATGTTGTGTGCGATGACGTCCGGCGTGTCGCCATAACCCGATTCGATGTCGACCGTTAAAGGGAGAGGGGTCGACCCAACGATGGCTTTGACGATGAACAACACGTCCTCGAAGTGGAGGTTTTCACCATCCTCTTTTCCAAGGGTGCTCGCGATGGCTGCGCTGGACGTCCCGAGAGCGAGAAAGCCCGATTTCTCGGCCAGCTTCGCACTGGGTACATCCCACACATTACAAATGACCAATGGATTGTTCGCCTGATGCAGACTCTTAAACATGTTTACTACTCCTCTATCGTTTTAGACTTAACGGGGCCGATACAGGCTAACAACAAAGAGGTTTAGGGATGCGCCAATTTCGGAGCTGAACGCTGGTGGGTGGACAAAGGGCTACTGGGAATCAGCGCTCATCGGTCCGCTTCTACACCACATCAAGATCGACGCGGTGTTTGGATGTGGTTATACCCAACGCCGGACCTGACGACAGTATTGGTCATAGTCTTGGCCGAAGGTGTCTCGCAGTATTTGTTCTTCAAACCGAATGTACCACCTGTCGGTGATGAGGATGAACAGTAATGTCAGGAAGAGAGCGGGCAGTGAGGCGCCAGACAGTATGGCCACGCCCAATAATGCGACAGCAAAACCGAGATACATGGGGTTGCGGGTGTACTGATAGACGCCTTGCGTCACCAACAGAGTGGGTTGACCAAATGTCATGATATTCGTGCTTAGCCGGGTAAACAGGCGCTTCCCCGCCGCCGATAACCACAAACCCAGGACAATCAATGGCAGTCCCAATAGGGAGCAAGGGAAAGCCATGTGTGGAGGGAATGACGTCTGCCAATGGAGGAGCCCTATTCCAACCACAAAAATCAAAAAGAGCGCAGGGGGCAAAAGTTTTTTCATGTCGAGTTTCCTTGGTAAAGAAAACACGATATTAGGTCAGCGGTTCTCTGTTGACCTTAACCTATGTTAAGCCCATCTCTCGGCGGATCCGAGACAGCGTCACATCGGTCACACCGATATACATTGCAACGTGGCGAAGGGGGATACGGTCGCTATCATGGCCAAATTCGTGCAAAAATTGCTGATAGCGTTGTTTGGCGTTCAGCAGAAGAAAGCCCGCCTCTCGTCTCTCTTTTTTCAGCACCAGGCGCTCTAAGAGCGTGCGCAGAAACTCCGCCCAATTGGGGTGAATTCTTGAGAGTGCCACGAGGCGTTCGTAGCGGATAGAGGCCGTCGTGCACGGTGTCAATGTCTGAGCGAAAAATGGGCTTGGGCTGGCTTCAACCAAGGAACTCAAACTCGCGAAGGCACCGCCTGTGGTGACCAGAGACTTATTTCGTTCATTGCCCTGCTCATCAAGATAGAAATAGCGGCCGATGCCGTCGAGTACGAAGTGCACATCGAGCACGACATCACCGCTGCAAAAGAGGTTCTCGAGCGGTTGATGGGCATGAACGGTGACATCGTCCAAGGCGTGAACGAGGTCGGTTTGACCCAGCGGAGCCCATCGCGAGAGGGCGGAGAGCAATAAGCTCTGGCTACGAGTATCCATACTTTCTATCCAAAGGTCTTAGGGGGCTGACAGCAGTCAATGAGGCTGATTGTGGTTTGGGCAGCAGCCAGTGTCCACACGGCCTCTTTGTTTTTCCGGATTACCTATTCCAAATTTTTCCCTGTATCGCTTGTCATTATGCATAGTCAGTTCTCTAACGCCTTGCAAGGTGTGAGCAACGCAATACCTAATCCTTCGCATAATACCTTAAAAACAGAAACCGACGCATAGTAAAAATGCCCCGCACTTTGAATCACTCTTAAGCAACTTGTGATACCGCTTGGTTGAGGCTAATATGACCAATATAAAGACCACTTAAGAGACCGATTATATGACCACTAGAATTTTAGCCGATGTTGCTGCAAGCATTACCGAGTTGAAAGCTAACCCGATGAAAGTTGCAACTAGTGCTAACGGTGAACCTGTTGCTGTCTTAAACCGCAATGAACCCGCATTCTATTGTGTACCTGCCGAAGCGTACGAGATGATGATGGATAGGCTCGAAGATCTTGAATTGCTCGCTATCGCTAAAGAGCGTGAATCCGAAGAGAGCATTTCGGTCAATATTGATGACCTATAAACTCGACTTTAAAAAGAGTGCACTCAAAGAGTGGAAAAAGCTTGGTGCTACTCTGCAACAACAATTTAAGAAAAAGCTGATCGAGCGCTTAGATAACCCACATGTTCCGGCTTCAAAGCTTTCGGGAGCTGACAATATGTATAAAATTAAGTTGCGTCAATCGGGCTACCGTCTCGTCTACAAAGTTGAAGACGATGTTATCATTGTCACCGTCTTAGCCGTCGGAAAACGCGAACGTAGCGATGTTTACCGTAAAGCCATGAAAAGGTTAGATGTAAGACAATGAAATCGACTTTTGCTTGTGCTTACTACTGCATTATGTAGATACCATTTCCATAGAGGTTACTCCTTTTTATCAGGTGGCCTCAACACAACATTATATTCATACGATTGAATCAAACTGTTAATCTAAATTATTCGTCTACGAACTACTTTCCTCGGCGTTCAGTTTCGTCCCTAGCATCCTTTATAGTTTTGCAGTCTCCGGATAGCAAAGTGTCTAGAGCGCACCAATATCTACCGACGTTATGGATGCCACCATTTTTCATGGTTTGGGTCGGTTTCATGGGACTACCTAAATCATACACATAGTGATCTAAGTTAGTCTCTGGCCATTTGGGGTGAACAGAATTAAGGTTGTTAACTACATCGAAGGTATCTATATGGTGCACTGACAAAAGTTCGCCGCCCTTCCTAAAGGCTATATAATTTGGAGGAATTTTGGGGTAATTTCCCCCAACAGGGTGAAAGTATTTCCTATCTTTTTCTACCACATCGGCCCAAGTGTAATCATCCGAGCCTATATTCTTGTCTGCCAATACCACACAATACGCGAGATTATTTATTGGTGATGTCATTGATATGTAACCTTTTAGATGTTTCGCGCACTCTTTTAACCAATACTTTTCGGTTCTAGACTTGCTGTCCTTCATAGTCGAATGAAGTAGATTAACTAGTGTTTGCCATGAGAAATGGATTAGCGGGTACCCTTCGATGTCCGGATCAAGGTTGCGTTCACCATAGTCGTCTGACGCAGCACTTAAAGATATAAGAACTTGTCGATTATTTTCATAAGCGCCATGATCGTTTTTAAAGCGGGACACATATTTCTCTAGCTGGGCTCTGCCTGGTAATACCCACCCCTTTTTGGCTTCAAAAATTAGATGAAAACAACTCTGATGTTTGATTTCTATATCTGTGTAGCCCTTATCACTTCCAAAGTTTTGTAGGTTGATAGAGACTTGTTCAGTATCAATAGAAGGAGGTACTTTGAGGCAACTAGAAGCCAATGCCCTAAGCAATGCTGGAGACTTGTGCAAAGTCCATCCTAGCGCGTATGTCGCACTATTTTCGTCGGTGCCATTTAGAGCAAAAACCGTGTCGCATTTGTCTTTAAAGAGTAGCAATTCAGTCAAAGTGTTTCCCAAATAGAGTTTAGGTTAAAGGCTTGTTAGTATTCGTTATTTAACATTGGTTCTAAGGTCGACTGCAATAGAGTAGATGGTTTTTTTTCCGACAACCTGTAGCTCTTTAAGGCCTTTAGAGAAGTCCCTTTTCCTTGCATCGAAAACAACCAAATAGCCTAAGTTTGTTTTTGAATTGGGGGATTGGTCTTCCAGAGTTTGGCGGGTGCGCTTGATGTCGTCCACCAAGCGCGAGAATTGTGTTCTTAGAGACATAGCTCGTTACCTTAACTGACGTTAAAAGAAACAAGCGGGGAGTTATGTATTCATCAAGGTGATTTTATGACAAACGGATGTACTAATAAACTCTTTTGAGCTGGAAATGCTCAGAGGACTGGATCATAAACCTGTGCAAACTGTGTGAACAAAATCCAATCCAAATTTAGTTAAAACTAACTCTTTACGCGAAGGTTTTGAGGATCTGCGCTTGTCTTCAATAACTGAATTCTTTAGCTTTTGAAGGTCATTGATTACATCAACAATTAATTTTCTAAAGTCATCCGGTCTACTCGGCACGGAATAGTGTCTTTTGCCAAGAAAACGCATTAATTCTTTCTCCGAATAAGCTCGATCTCTAAAGGTAATTAAACCCAAACGAATCAAGTTAGAATATGCTTTTTCTGTTTGTTCACTTGTTATGTTTAACTCCGTAGCAGCTCTCCCGAAATGAACACTGAGAACATTCGCTTCCAGAGAGGTCATTTCGCTAATCACTGAAGCGTAACTAGGGTGAACGCTTGATGCATACTCTATATCAGATGCTGACAATAACAACTGTGCGAAGAGTTTTTGTAGCTCTGGCTCTTCTGCTGAATAAGCGACATTTTTGAGGACGTTACAGCCAAGCCTCAACGAAGGCTCTATACGCTGTTTTCGAGGTATTTTCTCATAACCTTCCGTATACGCCTCTCGAAAAGATTTTAAATGATGATTTAGAAAATCTGCGGGAAGTCCAACAACGTTATCTACAACTTGTAAGATAGTGTCTGCCGTTTTACATACAGTTGAAAGTGGTGCAGAGACAGCATCAACTATTTCACCTTTTAGTACAACACTATCTTTTGTAATGCTAATTTCTTTCTCACTCATAATTTTCCTTACTGCATACCATTGTACTAGACCCAACGATGGAAAGAAGAATGCCGAGCGTTGCGAATCACTCTTAAACAGATTGTTAGGTTTATTTTTTGGGGCGTGAATCTTGTTCATCTGGGTGATAAAAGAAATTAATATTCTTAACTGAAAATTCCAATGACTCCGGCAGCTCTTTTCTTGTATAAAGTAGTTCGAGTACAGCGCCAAAAACCATTATTGCGTGATAAACCGTATTCTGAAACACACCGTCACTACTATGACTCGATTCGTTACCTAGCCATTTTATGGCTTCTAGTGCGACAACACACTTAGCCTCAACTTTACCTCTTTGCTTAAACAACTTTAGGCGGCTATGCAGAGAAATTGGAGTTGGATGACCTTTTTTACTCAGAAGAAGTACACCAGACCTATCTCTTCGGTATTGTTCTATGCCTTTCTGAGTTAAAAGCTCTTCAACGGCTATTCTTAGCTTATTCCCGCACGATGAGTGATCAACCCAAAATAGTGAAAACACCTGCTCTAAAAGCATTCTAACTTTATAGGGGTATACTCGATGAAGCTCAAACATATTTGGAGCAGGGTTAACATAAGATGGTGTGTAAAGCATCTCTGGTTCACTCTGGCAATCGGAGTAAACTTCCCCCATCATTACAATTACACCCACCTCACCACACCTATCATTCTGGCAAAGCATATCACTTCGAAGCATCGCTCGAGTGTCCCCTCCTGAACGCTCATCTGATTGCCTATTACTAACTTCACCTACAGGAATCATATCTTCTTCATTGCACGTTGGGCACTTGAATGATGGAACCTGTTCCTCTGAATATAAAGTACCCTGTCTCATCGAATTTTCTCCAATAAACTTAACGCCGCGTTAATGGGCAGGCAACGCTACCACATACTTAAGCTATTGTGACATAAACACTAATGCCAAACTGTGAGCCAAAACTGCCAAGCGTTGACTGTCCAATTGAACGCTTTGTTATGCTTTGCCTTGAAGTAGGCGATAAAAGTTCCAAATTAGCCCATATAAGCCAACATATACCAATATCGGAGCTATTTGATTTAGTGTGCTAACACAAACTAAATAACCCATACAATATACCCCACCCCATGCTTTGAAAACATCGAATGCTAAACTGATTGTAACCAACACAAGAGGAGCTCCAGCTAACACCACTACTCCAAACATCACATGAAAAGCATATGGGTAGTCACGTTCCAAATATGGCTCAGGAATTAACAGGAAGATAATGTAGCCGAGTAGGGATATGCTAAGCATTACTGCCAATACTTTCAAATATCGTATATTTTTGCTTGCCATTATAAATCCTATATTGGAGCATAACGCCGCGTTAAGTAGTGAGCAACGCGACCACGAAACTTAACCAGACCACCGTAAACACTAAACCCAACGATGGAATGAAAAATGCCACGCGTTGCGAATCACTCTTAAACAGTTTGTTAGGCATTTTTACTCAGCTTCGTTCACATCAAAACCCCACTCACTCTCGAAAGTGTCATCAGGGTTACGGAATAAACACAATACCTTACCCTCGATGTTAAGTTTTACACCATCACCTAAATATCCGTCTTCAGTAGTACCACCAAGCACCTCGTTAAATTGAATTAACATTGCTTTAGCTGTGTCAAAGTTAGTTTCACTTGCATTCAAAGCATGTGCATTTTGCTCTAGTACATACGCACTTGATAGTTTACTAGCTGTATTAACAATCTTGTGTTGTAGTTGTTCTAACTTGACAAGGTTCTTTGATAGGGCTTGATGTGAGAGACCTTGCTTTGTCGCTGAAGCCAAAACGGACAGTCCATTAGACGCTACATCTACCATTGCATCTACAGATTCTTTTTTTAGCTTTGGCATAAACTGTGAGGCAACAAGTCTCACACGATCTTCTGTCATAAACATAACGCATTCCTCATGCAACCTTAAAGGTTACATGATACAACAACAGAATACGATTGCAACCTTAAAGGTTGAAGTTCATTTGCAGATGCCTAACATTTGTATCATGCGCATACGCATTTTGCTTGATAAGTGTGCATACTCATTTACATGCCATAAATGAATCTTAACTTACTGGTAAAAAACAATAAATTATCAAAATCACAGAACAAGTGAGAGTGCGCACTTTAACTCTTGCTAGACCCGTCGCGAAGCGACATAAACGGCCAATATACATACAGAGTGCGTTGAAGCAGATCGACTGTGTTGGGGTGATTCAGCTTAAAGGCTCCAGGTCGCTTGCGACCAAGTAGAGCCGCTTCCTTCTAGAAACATTCGTAGGGTGTATCCCTAATATCCTTATAATTCTTTACTATCCGTTCTAGTCGAAGACTATGAAAAGTAACCATTAGGACTTAGAGCTAGGACCATAAAGCCGGAGTAAATCTAGGAGCAGTAAAACTTACAAATGATGAGCTTGATCTGTTCCTTTGTACCGATAACGGTTCAAATAAGATGGCTTTATGAGAAGCAATGCCTCAGAACGGTGGTAATAAGCAGTGGTATTTAGCTTGATACAACGGAAAAAACCCCAGCTAAGGGGCATAAAGAAAAGGGGACTTATATAGGGATTGGCGGCGCTTCGGGAAGTTGTGTTACTTGGCTAGATGCAAGCAGACGCTCTTTGCGACGACGAGCGAGTAGGGTGATTGGAGTTAGAATGTACTTAATCGGGCGCTGCCATTGAGTTGCACGTTTCTTTAGGTACTTACGTGCCTTTTGTTTCGCTTCAAGACGCTCTTTAAGCATACCCAAATCAGCAAAGTACTTGTCCGTTATCTTCTTAATCGACGCTAAGCCGCGCCATTTCTCGAGGTTATCTTTACCCGTATAACGCTCTCTAGGCTGAACAGAGGTAATCCAACCTTTTCGAATTGCATAGTCTTTGCACTGCTTGACGCGCCACTCTGGCATGTTGAGTTCTTTGCCGATGTAACCCCAGGTTCTTAAAAGGAAGCCATGTTGCGTATCAACACCAATTTTGCCTGTAGTCAGGCACATTTCATTGACAAGAACATACATAAAGCGCGCAACATCGTTTACCATACTTTGCTGACTGGCTCGGCCGTTCTCTGTAAGAAAAGCGGCTGAAGATGAAGGGTTGTTGAGGATTCGCATCATTACAGAATAATGCAGACGACACAAAGGACGCTCTTGGCGTTTCTTTCTCTGCTGTTCGTTATGCTGTAATGGATCGTAATTCATGTGGGGCTAAAGCCTAATCTTTGCTTGTATCTGACAATGAGTTGATTCAATTCTTATCTATCCGGTCAATACTTAAGAGGTTGCAATTCATCGTTCGGATTCCCCCCATAAGCGCTTCGAATCACTATGGGGGGTAAGTTTTGGATCTATTGCCAAATATATGATGAATCGCAAAGCCTCCCGGCTTGACGTGTCCAAGCATCTCCAACGTTTCTCAAATGCTGCTTCAGCTCAGACGACTCAATTAAAGATCATTTACATATTGCTGTAAACGGTCTGCTTACACGTAACTTTGTCATATACTCCAGTTTGGAGGTGAGAAAAATGATAACTACCTTAGACTTATTGGAACGCTTATGTTTTGAAAAACAGATACATAGCACACGAGAAGTCGCTAAATACCTTGGTATCAGCCATATGGCAGTGCAAAGCTGGCGAAACGGACGCTCTATGAGTGATGATCTAGCGTGTGAAGTGGCTGTAATTTTGGGTTTAGACCCAGACCTAACGTTGTTGGCAATCATTGCTGAACGTTCTAAAAATGATCGTGTTGTAGAAGCAATCGAGCGTGTAACGAATCAGAAAAAAACCGCATAGTTTTATGAGGCAAAAGTAAAGGTAACTTACTGAAAATATTGTTAAAGTTACCTTTATTTTTTCCTTACCCTAGTGCGCATTACGCGGCCTTATGTTAAAACTTGTTGCATATCAGTCATTAAGTATTAACCAACCTTATCTAATTAAAGCTCGATTGGAGGTGTGTAATGCACAAAAATCAGCTTTTTAGAGAGCTAGAGTGTGGTTTTAGCGTCGAAACTACGGCTAAACTCTGTTTCAAAAGTGTGAGTACGGTCAAAGGATGGGATAGGGGAAAAACTATTCCTCCAGAGTGTAAGCGCTTGATGAGGTTGGTTTCAGGTCGAGAACTTTCTCCCAACAAAGCTTGGGAAGGCTTCAGAATGAACCGCTTTAAGCTAGAGCTACCAAACGGTCAACTAGTCAGCCCACAGGAACTAGTAATTGCACAAGCCTTGTTAGAAATAGGTGGAGAGAGTGAGTACTACATATCTAGAAGACTTTTGAAATACTCTAGGATGCTAAATGTTATAAAAAGTGCGTAACGAGTATTGTGTCGTAGCGTGAAAGGACGTCTTATCTTTTGGGAAATATGAAATGCTAGCTGTGCCGATGCTAATGACCCAAAGCAGCTTTGGTTGGACTCTACAAAAATCGTAGAGGTTGTTCTAGTCTATTAGTAACATTTATCACAAATTCATAGGACTGCGAGTGATTGAGATAATACCCAATTGGCACCCGGTCTTTGTGCACTTTACAATCACCTTGTTGACTCTCTCTGGAATACTCCAATGTATTATTTGGGCTAAAAAACCGAGTGAATCAAGTCCTATATGGTTTGCCAGAAAATGGCTAAATGTTTTGGGGATACTTTCAATATTAGTCACTGCCATGTCAGGATATTACGCTTATAACTCTGTTTTGCATGATGACGCTTCTCACGTAGCAATGACCATCCACCGAAACTGGGCTATAGCTACTTTGATCACGTTTGTTGCTGGAGCATCAATTAGTTTGATTTTTAATCAAAGGTATCTGGCTCTGAGTGGTATTCTGTTAGTTATATCTTTTGGGCTAGTAACCATTACAGGGTACAAGGGAGGGGAATTAGTTTATAGATATGGACTTGGAGTACTCAGCTTACCCAAGACAGATTTATCCCACCACGAAGATAACCAAACAAAGCCTCCATCTATTCAAAATCACCATCATGATCATGGCGATCATCACCATTAATACGCATTACGACTGTTTATGCTCAATGATATTCATATCATTAGAATAAATGTCTCAATAAACTCTTTCGCTTTTGAGAGAGTTAATCATGAAGTATCACGAAATGACAAAAAACTATATTTTTCGTGAGTTTGAATGCGGCATATCCATACAAGATACTGCGGAGCTTTGTTTTAAAAGTGTGAGAACAGTCAAGCAATGGGACCGAGGAGATACTATTCCTAGGGAATGTAAGCGGCTTATGAGATTTGCTAAAGGCAAGGAAATTTCCACTCACAACACATGGGAGGGGTTTCAGATGAAACATGATAAATTGGAATTGCCTAACGGTACATTAGTGACAGCTCAAGAAATAATTCTTGGCGCTGCTTTAGTTGAAATCCAGTCGGAACTAGAGTTGCACACAACATCTAAGCTACTAAAGTTTGCAAGGGTACTAGCTAAAGTATACCAAAAAGATTAATTGATTAAGAAAACTAACAGAAAAATAAAAGAGAGGGGATACACCCCCCTCTCTTTTAAAATTTATAGTTTAAGATGGTTGTCTCGTAGAAACTTACTATTTCAGCCGTTTTTTTATATAAACGATTAGTCATGGACATTAAAACCTCTTTTTCTTTTGCTAATTTCTTCCTAACTTCAGGGTTGGTTGTCTTTCTATAAGCACGAGACAAAGCTCGTTGCTTTCTAGACATTCCGCGGTTTTGCTGCCTTCGTCTGACTAGTGACCTCTTAGTTCTATGCTTAATTATGTGTACATACCTACTGATCATAACCCGAGACATCGAGTCTAAATTACCATAATCAAATATATTTTCAGGGGCGTCACATTCTCTAATAGCATGTTGGACAACTTTGTAATAATGCTCCATAAAGTTTTTAGTGTCACTAAAGTAGTTCGGATAGGTGTCTCTTAACTCATGAAGAGTTTTAGCCGAGACTAATGCTATATCCTTACAAGGGTCATTTCTAAACCTTTGTTCTAGCTTAGTGTAGTGCTCATTAGCTCTTTTTAATTCATCTTTAGCTATTGGGCTTACGCGAACCTTTTCAGCTTTTACGTCGGTCACAACTAAAAAGTATTCAGCATATTTATCACTTAGTTGTGATTCAATTAACTGGGTCGCTTCGGAATAAGCAATAAGCTTTTCGTGTATTTTAAGTATCTGACTTTCGCTCATTAAAGTTGTAGCCAACATCCAAGGACTTTCATCCTCATTATATCTAGGCTGATTATCGTAAAAAGCGAACAAATCGCCAAGACGAGAAAAGTACTCTAGGAAGCTCTCGTCACCTTGAGAACTTTTGAGAGATTGTTTTAAGTAAGCTCCCATTGTCTCAACAGCTGTTGCCCAATAATGCTGAGAGAGTGTTCTTATCTGTGCTTCTACCTTCATTCCATTATGAGCATCGGATATTCCATCACCATTAAAATTGTAAATTAGATGTATACCGCGATAGCCAGATTGCTTTGGTTGCTTGATATAATCGTTAACTTTAACTAACTGATGGTCTAAGTGCTCCATTCTAGATTGGAATTTACTATTTGTTTCATAAACAGAATCGACGCTATCAACAATTACACGGCATCCGCCAATATCTTGCATTCTAGCGAGGCTCATAGTCTTTTGTATTTTTAACTTGTTTATGATTGAAGGACTCCGCTTTAAGCGCTTTGCCAATAGAGCATCATCATCTATAGATAAGGCAGAAATATTCAGAGCTTCAGAAATCACATGTAATGGTAACGCATGGGACGATCGCCAGTTATTCAAAACCTTTAAGGTCGTAGAATCTACTTCCCCTTTAACTAAGCATTCGCCAGCTGCCTTGACCTTTTTCTTTGAGTAGGAAGGAACTTCATATGATAGCAATTCAATTTCCGGTAAATCTATATCAGTATCCAATCTATTAATTCCTTTGATTACATGTGAGCTTTATATATTAATAAACGAGCATTAATTATGAAAGACTTTCACCCCGTATTACTATACGGGGCGAACTTGGCCCACTACTTACAACGCCTTTCCTAACGTTTTTAATGTTCTTTCCCAATGCTGCCTAACAGACGTGTACTTTTTGGTAGAGAAGGAGTACACAACGTTATTGAACATGATCTGAACGTCTGAGTTACCGGAAAACTCTTTTGCAACGAAATCAATACCCTGTTGAGATTTAGGTACCCAATAGGATTGTCTAGAAGAGCAACGTTTAACAAAGTTAACCCATTGGTACTGAACCTTTAACTTTTGAGTACGGCCTTCACCACCACAAAAGCGTCCATTGTTAACAAAAGCGACAACTGAAGGGTTGTTGTGATTTGAAACGAAGCTTACATAGTAGTCCTTATCTTCTCTAGACCTCACATAGTGAGCTAGTCCGTCAACAGTCCAGTAATCAGTATCATCTGGTTTAATTAAGTCCGCATGAGCCAAATTTGACGCCAACAACAAAAGCATTAATGCATACTTAAACATCTATTTTCCTTAATGGATGTAGGTTAATTATTGATTTTGGCAATGTTCTACATGAAAGAGAATCAAATATCAAACCAATTGCATTAATCGTTGACGCACCTAGCTCTAAGCTTCTCCTCCTCAGTTTTCGTCGTCGTCGCTTATTCTCTGGTGCTGTCTATAGAGCAATCATTTTCGGCACTCAAATGATTGTATGTTGAGAGATTATCGAGTTGCAGTGGCATTGAACGCCACTGGTGCTGATAGTCTCTGGAAGGCTGATCTTGGCAGGAAGGAGGTGTGATTTTGTGGTTTCAGGTAGGGGAGCTGCGCTACGCGCATTTTCGCTCATTGAAGTGAATAACTCCCTTAACCTATATCGAGTGAGCTTATCCCTGCGGGGCTAGAGCGTCACCAGTGACAGGGGCTATTTGCGAAGCAATGAAGCCAATCGACCAGAGATAAGATTGCGAAGTGTCGCAATGGTCAAATCCCTATCTTCACACATACGCTGTGCAGCCTCTTTGACATCACACTCCTTATCTTCAGGAACCCAAATGGTTATTTTCTTCAGCCCGCTGTCACGTTGGCGTTGTTCATATTCAGAGTTTCGACTCATGGAATTTTCCTCATCATATTTAGTTTTGATTAATCAGAATCGGATTGTGAAGTGTGTTTTTGGTGAGACTTGGCCAGTCTGGCCGTCCCACCAAAAAAACACTTAAGTGCATCATAGAAAAGCAACGCAGCCGTTGTACCAGCAAAGCTATACAGCAAGAACGCTTCAATAATGAATTGAATTTCCGCTTCCGTAAAAGAGATGGTTTCCATAGGTGATCCTTAAAAGAGTTTGATTTCAGGTGTGCCAGCCTCAGAGCCGCGTTCTATGGGCTCTCGCTGAACAGGTTTACAAAAGACATTAAGGCTTGCGGCTTGCTTCGTAAGCCTCAAGAAACAGTCATCATAGTGGACGAATTGAATGTCATTAGCCGACAGAAACGAATCATTCAGGTGATATGTTCCCAATGGCGTGACCGCCTCCAGTGTGACAAAGAAGTCAAAGCCCTTATCAGAGCGTTTGGTGGAATGGCCAGTGTAGTAGAGCGACTGAATGTCATACATGCCAAGCATGTCGCGCAGCATAGCTAAACGAGTATCTGGATTAAGGGGACCAGTGTTAGGCGAATTGCGATTCCCACCATCAGATACATCAGAATCCCCTTGACGACTCGCTTCACTAGACTGATGAGCTTGCGAGGAATTGGAAGCCGGAGATTGAGACGTTTGCGCTTGCGTATCTTCCTCAGAATAACGATCAACCATATCGGATATACCATAAACTAAATACCCCAGACCAATAATGATAAGTAAGCAGACCGCCATGAATTTGGGACTGCGAAAAAGTGTGTTCATCTGACCGGATGATTGGGCTTTTCCAGTCGTTGTGGACCTGTACAAAAGGAAGGCATCGAGCGGGATTTTTTGAGTGGTCAGGTTTGCGTGAGAGCCTTTAGGGATGGACGGCGTTGTGACTGTCTTATCGTGACGAAAGATGTACGGTTTACGCTTCGCCCAGAAGTAACCATCACGGCCCTTATGGAAGAAACATTCCTCAGCACACGCTTTGATACCTGAATCTATCTGCTTCCAATCTGGTGACAGCAGTTCAATATCCCAGTTGTAGTGACGATGACGCATGAACCCTTCATTGAAAGTAAACGGATAGATAATTCGCCCGTCCTGGTCATACTCTGCATGACCACAATCATCGATATCGCAAGGGTCCAACTCTTCCATGTTGACAGGGACATATCGAGAGTTGAAAAAATCCTCGTACCCATCAGGAAGGTTAGGAAGGAATTCCTGCAGCGGCTTGTATCGAAACTTTTTGATATCAAAGCCAACTTTAGGAGAGAAGATATCCTGACACTCATCAATGACTATCAAGGCTCCCAGAGGAGCCCAGCAAAAGAAGTATTGCCACAGCTCCAAACCGCGCTCGTTTTTGCTCGATATACGAATCAACTTTGTGGTCGAAGGGAACTTAATATCCAGACGCTCTTCCATGATGTGAAGTGGGGCCATGCCCTGAATATTTGTCACCACAACACGACCCGCTTTGAGTGCCTTCAATACCGTAAAGTAAGCCACGTAAGACGATTTGTATGCGCCATTTGCGCCCGTTCTGATACGTACTGCCATTGTGTTATGCCTTTGTCATTTTGAGCACAAAGCCCGTAGCGATGAAATTCAAGTAAATACTGACTGCCTGAGGAACCTTGAAGAGAAACGCATAAAAGCGAATCTCACTCGGTAAGGCGTTAAACGTATTGATAATCAACTGAGTCACACCGATTTCATTCAAAAGAAACTCAGCTGTGCGGTAGGAGAGTTCCAAATACTTAATCAATAACACAAGGCGAATCTTGATATACCAAGCATTGAGATAGATAAAAATCTGGTCGAAGTAGTCAGGTGTACTTTCAAAAAAATCGACCACCGTTTGGCCCGCATCCCCAAGGCTTTGAAGGAGCGTTAAAATCGTTTCCATATCAATTTCCTAAATGACGTAGGCCAACAATGACGGCCATAAACAAAAGGGCGTTAGCTATCCAGTAAGACACGTCCACCAAGGCAGGAAGGACACTAGACAAACCCGTGAAGGATTGACCGTTAGCCAGACGAAAATTCAAAGCGTGATTGCTGTATTCGCCTCGATTTAATTCGGAGTCGTCAAAGCTAAATAGCCCCTGAAACTCTTTGATTTTGTCGTCGTATTGATTCTCCAGTTCTTCAACTTCCTTTTCGATTTCATCAATTTTGGATTCGTCATAAAGAGGCTTTTCGCTGAAATCAATTTTGCTCTCAGGGTCTCGATGAGAGTAATCACCCTTAGACAAAGCATCCCTAATAGCGCCGACCCCCTGACTTATCGAACTAAGCTTGCTGCCCAATCCGTCAACCTTGCTTCCCACCCCATTAATCGCTGAAATCTCAGCCTGAGAGTTGGCATCACCGGATGACTCAAGGGAACCGAGCGATTCATTTAACTTATCAAGGCGTGAGTTGTTGTCGTTCTTCATGCCTTCGATAGAAGCTTTGATTTCCTGAGACATAATCGTATCGGTGACAGCGTTATTAATCAGCGTGTTGTTAATGCCATCTAAACGCTGCTCAACCCCAGAAGGCCGAGGAATACACTCAGGAGGTGGCAGCTCAGGAAAAGGTCGCGGAGTACAGTCCGGTTCTTCTTCGGGAGTGGTGTTCTCAATCAGTTGGTCAAGCTTGTTTTTGATGTCGTTGAGATTAGTCGCAGCGCTGGTTGAGTTAGTCGCAATTGTGTTGACCTTGGTATTAATGCTATCCATCTTGCCTTCAATGGAATTGGTCTTGTGCATCATGGTGTTCAATGCAGCATCCATATCAGCAAAATGTTCTGTGCGAACTTGATCTAACTTATCGAGCAATCTTTTGGTGTAATTAGCACCGACAATCCCAGCACGGACAGCAAGAATTTGAGTCCTCTTAAGGCCAGTAGCGGGCTCACCTGCAACGTTAAAACTTGAGTCCTCAGCGTGATTAATCGCATCGTGCAAAGAACGAATATCGGCAGGATAAGCACAAACACCACCGAGACAATCACCATCACCATCGCCATCGCCGTCACCGCCGCCATTATCACCATCACCACCGCCATTATCAGGTTCAGGGTAGGAACCGCCTGCGACAATGCCATCACTATCAGGACAAGCGCTACCATCTGTGATGAAGTCACCACTGCATCGCATACCATCAGGACGACAGATAGATACATCCTTGAGAACAGATTTGCAGGAAGCGGCGCAAACGTACGGAGCATTACCGTACTTACTCCAATCCCAAGACACTCCTTCACGCTCGATACCAGTAGGACATGAAGCCTTAGCAGAAACAGAAAACAGCACGGCAACCATAAGAGAGAAGACAACAAGAAGAGTGTTGATTGCGCTACGCATAGAAGAACCCAGAAGAAAAAACGCCCCCAAGCTAGGAGGCGTTGACACCAGAAGTAAAGCCATATAGGAACGCAGAGAAGACGGCAATAGCCAAAATAAGCGTCATTACGTCCGATATAAGGCTAGACATAATTAAACCCTATTAGCGCATGCTAGAAGTGATGCGACTTAGGCCGAAACCAAGCGCACAAAGGGTAATTAGGCCAACCACAACGAGCGTGTAGTTAGACTTACCCGCCTCGACCGCAGCAGTAATGGCCCCGCCAATTGGGTTTTCCGCAAGAGCAGGACTTGATAGCAGCATGACGCCAGAAGCAACTGTGATTTTTGAACCGTGTTTTTTAACCATATTTAGTAATTTCATAGTGAGATTTCCGTTGTTAGTGAGTTGTTTAGGGGCTATTTCCGCCCCATAGTTTTGACGATTCGTCCCAATGCGTGGCCTGTTACAAACGAGATAAGCAAATAACCCGTGATAAGCTGATAAAGGTCAGAATCGATAGTGAGTGACCCTGAGACAGTCTGCGTTAGCTTATTGACTTCCTCAGCAGTCAAAATCATGTAATCGCACAGATTCGGTGAACTGATGAAGTAGCCGCTATGTTCGATTACACACTTAGCCATGCGTTAAGCCTTGCCACTAACTGGCTTGATATCGACAACAATGTTTCGTGCCGGATTCTGAGGGTCAGCATCAAGATGAAGCTCACACGTCATTGGAAATTGCGTTTCCAGCTCCTTAAATGCAGCGACCAGAGACGGGTTAGGATTCATGGCAATTTGCTTTTGAACCAGACCCACAGGCTTACATTCGCCTTTTTCTGATTTCCAGCCCTCATTAGGTGCGAGGTAGTTCACCTGCGCAAAGTTGTAAGGACGGTCATCCTTTTTGGATAGACCTTGAGAGTGTTCACAACCGATGACAACAACTGTTAATGGCATAATATTTCTCCAGTTTTTTCTAGATGGAAGTCCCGACCGACTGGAAAGTTAATGCGGTCGGGGATGTCTGTTAATTCGAGCCCTTTAGTGAGGGTTTCGAGTATGTGTGCATCGTCGTCGTACAGTTGGCGCATGGCATTGACCAGCTTCCCGTACTGAACGCGAGCGTGTTTAACCGCATTTTCAAATGAGGTCATAAATTGAATCTTGGTGGTCGAAATCCGGATGGGTTCGACATCATCAATTAGAGAGGCAAGGGCAGGGTATGCACCTGCAAAATACGGATCAGGTTCGATTAGAATATCGAGAGGAATTACCCTGTAACGGTTTCCTATCTGGACTTCAAAGCGGTTCCAGTTCGGGTACTCTTCACATTTCATTTGAGCCGCCTTGTCATAGGCGCGGAACACCTTTCCGTTTTCACGAGCACCGACATAGAACGTATGGCCAGAATCAGGCACTAAACCACATTTCTTACGGTCTTCTTTACTCATGCCTTTACCGCCCCAGAACTCGCCCCAACTAGGAGGCGTTCCGCGAGTGATAAACTCACCATCGATGTATTTCTGTTTGATCTCGTCAATCGATACGTTGCCTTGAAGATCATCCAGAGCAAGGTCAACACGAGTGAGCTTTGTGCCGACCATTTGTTTTAATGCCTTGTGTAGCGCTTCCATGTTGATGGCCTCACAGCCTTTACCGGAAAACGACACGTAATAGCCAAAGTTCGCAGCACCCCAAGCGACTAAGCCAGCTTGAGTACCATTGCAAAGAAGCTTTGCTGAATAGCGGTATCCTGAAAAACCACCTCGACGTTCCATAGTCCAGACATTGTTTTTCTCATAGCTGATTTCGTTTTCGAGCAATTCAAGAAACGATTCAACTTCACCGTGACAAAGGGTATCGAGCATATCGATACCGATGTTTGAGATCAGGTGCTGGTAACATTCGTTAAAAGATACGTCTGTGTTGACCACCAAATCAGCGTTAACCAACTCCTTATCAATGGCCGCAAAATACAGGTCGCGATTGGCGAAGTTTTCAGACTCTACACAGCCTAAGACCTGAGCCAAGTTTTCCGCAAAGTGCATGATTTTTGTTTGCTCTCGATGCTTGATAGCCACGGCGTTTTGAGACTCAAACTCATTGATTTGCTCAAGGCAGAAACGTTGCTTCGCCATTTCCTTACAGCGCTCTAAAAGGAGCGGGGAGCCTGAAAAGCTCACATAGTCGATTACAGTTCTATTCATCACGGAACACTCGATCAAAAGCACCATTGGCGCGAAGTTCAGGCTCATTTTCGTGCGTAATTTCAATCAGTTCGCGGTCTGATTCACACGCATAGAGATACATTTCATGTTTAGTTTTGAAGTATTCCGGCATCCCATCAATTGAGCACCAAAAGCCGTCAGCATGGTGCTCGAAGTAAACAGGGTTTTTACGATTTGGTTTTGATACGAAGCTCATAGCTAGACTTCCAACATGAATACCGATTAATGGGGATTCTAGTTGCCATAAATGGGGATTGTAAATAGCGCAAAATCGGGATCAAAAGGCTAATATAAGGGTTAGCGGAGGTTTTGAAATGTATGCAAATGAACTGTTAGATGCCTATAAAGAGGCTCAAAACTACCTACAAGATAAGCAAATAGCGCACGATTTGAATCTATCACCACAGAAACTAAGTAAAATTAGAAATGGTGTCCGCTATGTATCTGATGAAGAAGCAATTTTTCTGGCTGAAGGTGCAGGATTAGACCCAGAGATAGCTTTACTAGGTTGTCACGCTGACCGCAACGACAATCCGAGCATCAAAGCGATGTGGGAAAGCATCGCAAAAAAGTTTAACGGGCGCGGTTTACAAGGAATATCAATGGCTTGCGGAGGCTTAGCTATGTGGATTAGTAGCCCGAATGGAGCAATTACTCAGTGCGTATTAAGTTGGTTTATGTTCAATTAGTTACAATCCTGTTTATTAAAACACTATGCGCATGGTGGAGGAGTTTATGAACCGTCACAGAATCGTAAAGTTATATAAATGCTCTACTCAATGCCAATTGCCTCACCAATACGTCAAAAATATGATTCTTGTCCCATTTTGGGGCTCAATTACAATAATGAGACAAGAATCACATGAAAAAAAGAACAAGAGAAGAACTATTCAATCACGATCTATATATCAACCAAGTCAAAGACTTACTGATTTGGCATTTTGATGATCATAAAGAAGCCGCTCATTTCTTTGGAGTAACGCCTAGAACCGTTAAGAACTGGCAGAAAACAGGCAAATGGCCGCTGTCAGTGGTAAGGCTCTTATTAATCATGCATAGAGGGTATTTGCCTCTCTCTAAAGCGTGGCGAGGTTTTAAGATCCGTGGGGATACGCTATACACTCCTGGTGGTAGAGAGCTAACAGCGTATGATTTGATGGAGTTGGACATTCGAGTGAGCTTAAAAACAACATCCAATGTGATTCAGTTCAGACGAAAAAAAAAGAAGCGATACAGGATTAAAAAGTCCCCTGGCGTTCGGCGTTCAAAACCAAAAGGCCAAGTTATGTAACTTGGCCTTTCTCGTTTTCCTCGGGTTTGTGCCTAGATTCATAGATAGAGACCTCTGTCATCACATAGATATACAGTAAGAACACTGCTGGCCCTGCAAGTAAGTTCCACCAATCATCTCCTATGAAAATCGAATCAATGTCGGCTAAGGAAATAAGACTAAAGACTTTTAGCCAACTGATTATCAGCTCAAACATTAAAAACACAAGACTCAGCCTAAGTGTATAGTTAGCTAGCCGTACCGGCATTGATTCGCTAAATACAGCAAAGATGATAAGGAGAGGAATCACTATCAGAAATAGTTCCAGAATCATAGCCATAGACGTTTCTCTTTATATGCACTTTATTTTAATCAATTGTAGCAGCACCAATCGCTTATAGCTCAATCAAATCAACTAATTACCTAACTATCACTTAAAGTTATTAATTAATATCAACCTATATTGAAAGGTGTTCAATAACTGTATTAAGCACGTGAAGCTACGCTTGTATTTAGATACGTATTAACGATCAAAAATGATCAATTAGATTATCTAAATTGGGTAGCGGATTTGTACGAGGTGCAGGCACTTGAGTAAGCTTGTCTCGAGGTTTTGTCCTGGCATACGCATACCAGGACGTGAAAAGCAGACCAGGGACAATGAAAAATAGGGCGGTACTGACGTTCTTTTTCATACTCTGTCCTCGAGCTTGGTGACGCGTTCCTCAAGCTTTTCCATCATCAATCTTAGCCAGCGAATGTCCGTTTTGAGTGTGACGCCAAGACCGACGCCACAACACAAAGCATTCACCGCGGCCAACAGCAGCGTTTGGTATTCCACCATGCTTTAGAACTCTTTTCGGATCGTTTCCCAAATACCGAGTGCCACCGGCACGGCAGTACCAATTAAGCCGCCATACTGCACGCCTGATTCCGTGATGCTGGCCGTGAGCAGTTCAGGGTGGCCCATGGCGAGAGCTGCACCTGACCCAATCAGAGCAATGCCTTTTTTCGTCGATGGCTCATCGATGTTGATACCGATTTTAGAGAGTAGGTTCTTCATAATAGTTTGTTCCTTTTCAGATATTTGATGGCATAGGCAGCGGCCACGCCGCCTATGACCGTAATGGCGATTTTCTTGACGTCTTGCTTGGTCATGCCATGGCAACTCCTTCACGGGCCATGTTGATGCCGTAATAGTTGCCAACTTCTTTGCGGCTCATGGCATGCAGTAACTTGGCAAGCAGCTCCTGGTCGGTCACGTCCACGATTTGGTTCTCACCAATGCCAGTCCACTCACTCACGTGTTTGACGTATAAGCCAGTGTCGTTCTCGTTTGGTGGGGCGAACCGGTGGATCATTTGGCTCAGTGTTTTGTAGCCCTGGCGGTAGTAGCTACGAAGTACACGCGCACCGGCACGAAAGCCGTAAACAGGGTGCGTGAACTCTTCAAACGACTTGTCCAGGTCTAACGGGCTTTCGCCGTTCCATTGCGTGCGATCGTTTTCGGATTCACGAATGTTGAGCGGGTTGTTATTGCGAACACCGCGAGGCAATGATTTGCGATAAGTCATATAGGCCAGGCCTCCGATTAAGACGACGCTTGCGGCAATGACGGTTTTTGAGGCCATACCACATCCTTTAGCGTGTTGTGAGTTTGGGTAATGTCTCGCAGTTGTTGGCGATACTGGCGAAATGGCGCAATATCGACACCATTGTCTAACGCCAGATTGACCAGATAATCCGCTTCAGCAAGCAGGGGCTTTCGCGCCTCTCGAAGTTGTTCGAGCCTGCACTCAGGGTGCATAGTTTCGTCGTAGTTGATTTCCATTATTTATACAATCCCTCTAAGAAGAATGCTTTGTTTGGGTGATCGAGATAGCCGGTTAACAAAACGGGCAATGCGATAAGAAAAGCGCCTTTTCGAGTGCGGGCAATCGGATGCGCATGAATGTAGCCACCAAAGTAGCCGCCGTGGGTGAATTGACTGAATTTCCATTTACCCAATGTCGATGAGGCCATTAAGCCGCCGTTCGCCAATCCTTCCTCAAGTTTGATGAAGGCCGCACCACTAATGATCCCAGACAAAGCGATGGGACCAGGGAACAGCGTCCAATGTGAACCGTTCATGTTTGTGCCTTCTGGCAAGTCCCAGGACACACGAAACACATTGAATGATCGTATGTAGTGCTCTGTTTTTCTGACATCGAAATCGGGGTATTCCATGCGAATGTCGGTTTCCATATCACTCAATATTTGCAGTTGAGCGCTTGAGCGACTGGCTGGGTCTTTGTGGATGGTGTCCACTTTTTCCAGCGTCACCAGACTACTGACCGCAAAGCCTTTGGGGATTGTTGCGCCATCTTCCACCGCCATGGTCTGATTGGGTGAAAGGGCAAGGGTGGCCAGCTTGCCTGTGATTGGTTCAATGGCGTCTTTCAGCGCTTGGTCTTGCTGCGCAATTCTGGCGTTAGAAGCATTTTGAAATTGACTCAGTGCTTGTTGCGTATCCGTTGAAAACGCTTGCGTTAGCGCATCAAACTGCGATTGCATGGTGCTAATCGCACCACCTTTGATGGTATCGAGTAAGCTGCGCGCTTCGGTCACCATTTGGCTGATGGCCGAAAAGTTGTTTTCACTCATAGAGGTTGTGTCTCCAGTTCGGCTTTCACGCCCTGGAAGCGGGGCAAGGTGTTTGCCGTCACGCTTTCCGCCAGACCGTAAAAGTCATGATGGTCAGTGATTGAGTGACGCTGTAACCCTAAAAGGGCGGCACTCAGTGCAATCTGATTGCTGTAGACGCCCCGCATCATTTCCAGGGCGTCGACTTGTTCAGGTTGCAGGTTCATTAAGTGTTCCGTCAGCGGTTCGAATGCTCGAGCGCGACGGGGCATAAAGCTGCTAATTGTGCACCTCCAAAACGGCCAGTTTTAACGGGCCGCTGCCATTGTTAAACGCCCACAGTTCACCACCGCCATTGAGTGTTATCCCACCTGGCGATTGTCGGTCGCCAAGGATAGAGAGGCCATTGACTGCGGAGACGGTTTGACCGCCCAGCATGGCTTCACACTCATTAATACTGATGTTCTGCACCACGATCTCTTTGCGACTGGCCGACGCCTGGCAAAGCCGTTTGCTTTGTCCTGGCTCGATGTCGACATGCGCCGCTGAAGTGAAGCTTTGCGGGCTGACTTCCCGCGTGTTCACAATGGTTCGCACTTCAGTGACTGCCATAGCGTCTGCCACTTTGAGGTTCACCGGTGGTGTGGTTTCAATCTCTCGCTCAGTGAGCTGATACACCACATGGGTCTCGGTAGTGCGCGGGTTACTGAGCTCGAGTTCGTTCAGTTCATCAATGTTGAGCTTGTCGCCGGCATCGATGCGGGTCCGTTCGCTGTTGTCACTCTGAACAAAGAAATAGTCCGAGGCTTCACGAACAATCAGCCAGCGATAGCGGGCCACACTGATGCGTTTGACTTCGCCAGGTTGTAAAATCATCGACTCCCCCTGTAGGCCATGACCGCCAGACCAATCACGGTGACACCGAGCGCGGCGTACACGACTTTGGTCATCTCGGGCGTGTTGCCGGTTTGCTCATGCGCTTTGGCTTTATCGGCCATCGCAATCGCAGTGCGGGCGTTCTCATTGGATTGCGCCGCCATGCTTTTCACCGCATTGATGGCCCCGAGTGAGGTATTCTCCATCTTATCCAGTGACTCACGACTGACCCCCATGGCGTTTTTCATCGATTCTTCGCCAAAGTTGAGCGCCTTAGTGACGCTGTCACCACCCATCTTTAACGCTTTGTCCACTGCGTGTTCATTGGACTTGAGCGCGTCTCGCCCAAACTCCAGTGAAGCTTTGGCCGTTTCACCGGCTGCTTTGATAGCGCCGTGGTCAGTGGCCGTGACGTTAATCGTCGACTTGTTCACACCACTCACCAACACGCCCAGATTGTCACCGCTGACTGCGTTCGTGCCGTTAACGTTAGTGTTTTGCGTGGTGTTACTGCTGCTACTGCTGCCGCCTTTACCCATGGGCGCCTCCTAGATTCAGGATGTAACTGCGCTCCTGGTTGGACTCAATTTTGTCGAGTTCGAATCCAAAGCCAGTGAGGAGCCTGCCCATACCAGGGCGATAGGCGTTGTACGTAATGGCGGTGTAACCCATGGCCTGGCAACGCTCGATAATCAGCGGCGCCGCCAGGTGTAGACCCGTGCCGGTCATCGCATTGATGTGGTACGCGCCATCGATGACACGCCCCACAAAGCGAAGTAAGACCCCTTTGGCTTTCACCAGGTAAAGGCCAGCCTGTCCTGACTGAACTCGCTCGACCATTTCCAGCCATTCCGCTTTGGCGCAATCTGAGCCAGTAAACGCGGGCTTAAGCTGCACCAGGTGATAGCGTAGGTCTTGCCGATTTGGGCCAATGAAACTGATGGTCATGCGCTTTTCCATACCAGCAGCCCCCCGACAACGGTGAGTGCCACCCAAGGCAGCCAGGAAGCGGTACCGCCGCCAAAGTTGATCGACCCGTTACGTATCCCGCCGATGGTGTTTTTGCCACTGGCCCCTGAAGGACCAGCCATGCCACCGCTGGCGCTGATAGGCATCGAGCCGCTGTTGGTTAAGCCGCCAGGCAATCCTGGAATCATTACGCCTCCTTAATCCACCGGTAGGCGAAATAGCCGCCACCGGCTACCGCGCCCAGTTTGAGTAATTTGGTCGCGCTTGAGCCCGACCAAAATCCCGCCCCAAAGCCAAGACCGCCTGCCATTAAAGGCACTAAAACCACTAAAGGCATGTCGGCTCCTTACTTGTTGTTGGCAAGCGCAATCAGGCCCACGCCGAGCAAGGTCACCCCGAACGCACCGGCGCCATACAGGGCCCATTTCGGCACGGTGGTACCGCTGGCACTTTGCGGCGTGGTCACGGCATTGCCATGATTATCCGCTTCCTGGGACACTTGCTTTTGCGTGTTGGGATTGACCGTCTGTGTGGGCGTGGTCGCGTTGGTGATGAGGTTATTAAACCCTTCACCGACCGAGTCGAGCATGCCGCTGCCAAAGTTTCCGAGGTCATCAAAAAATGACATAGACGCCCCCTTAGCTATTCACTAGGTCAGGGCGCACCACGTTCACCGATTCGACAATGATAGGAATGGTCCCGCACGGCTCACTGGTTTTCACCGTGAACTTCAGTTCGTGTTGGTGCACGGTCGGCATCAGCTCGTCCAGGTAGTAGCCGCGCATAATCGGATCGAAATGGTAGAAGCCCGATTGCCAGAAACGGCGGTTACGCTTGGCGCGCATGGCATCGACCACGGCTGTCGAGTCGTACTCACGGATGTAGTCACGAGAGAGTTCAACACTTCGAATCTTGTCGCTGACAAAGTGCATACGGCGCACGTGCAAAAGCGGCCCTGACACCAGGTCCAAGAACTCGTTCTCAGTCGCCGTGGCTTGCATGGTTTGCTTTTTGATTTGCGGCACGACAATGCGCGCAGCTTGCGCCGGTGAGACAGAGGCGTGGCCTTTGAGCTGCACCGCTGGTGAGTTCTCCGGTGCCGGCGCGATTTCCACTTCCAGCAGGATGTTGTCACCTTTTTCCGTGACCAGGGCAGTGTAGCGCATGCCGTTTTTGGTCTTGGCCGTAATATCAGCCAGTGGGATTTGGTAGAAACCATCGGCCGCCGGCATGCCTTTGTAGGCTTCGAGCATCTTCATCAGCTTGCCGTCCAGAACGACAATCTCATCTCCGTTTAAGGTGATGGTCACTCGGGTGATTTGCTCGGGCAGGAGGTTGGTTTCCAGGAAGATTTCTTCATAGGTCGGGCCGGTTGGCAGTACCAAAGAGGCTTTTTCGCCGTAACCCGCGCCGGTGAAGGAGTTCAGTTTCATTACAGAAATCATGCGTGCTCCTTAATCGCCAATCGCGTCTTCAACAGCATCAACATTGTTCGATGCCCAGACGACTCCAGCCGCGACGACACACGCCACAAGGCCAATCACCATCACGTTTTTCGCGTTCACTTTAATCATGTGTTCTCCAAAAAATACCGCTCGTTAGTGAGCGGTATTAGTGGTAACGCGATAAGTGCCTTGGATGCCTAACACGGATATGGCTTAGATGTGCCTTAAGCGTGATGGCTTTCACACATCACCAGCGAATCTTGCCTTTTTCGACTTCCACACCGACCTGACAGAAATACTCAAAACGCTGCAATTTTCCCTGCTCTAAGGCACATATGCCGGTGAGGTCTTCGAGGTATCGACGACTCTTAGGCGTTTTAGTCAGCATCACATAGCCATATTCGCAGTTATCAATGATGGTCTTTGGCACTTCTTGGCCACGCTGAAAAAGATTAATGGTGTGGATGTTGTACGAGCGTCCCAGGCGAAGCAGTTTCCCGTGGTAGCCAGTGGCTTTGCCAGCGCCGGTGGAGTTCTCCGCGACTTCCTCACAAATGACCTTAAGCGGTTTCTTGTGCATACCGTCACCGCAGCCCCAGACCACGCGGCAGAACAAATCAAAGTCTTTCGCACACGGCTCACCAGGTCGATACGCAATCTTAAAGCCCTGACGAGTGTCACGACCGGCGAGTAGGGCGCGGGCAAAGGCTTTGAGGTGAGTGTAAACACGAATCTTGCGACCGCGTAAGAGCCCATCGTATTCGCGTTTTGGATCGTATATCGCCACCTGGTCGGTGGGCTTAATCAAAAGCTTTTTCGCCAGGGACGATTTCCCCGAGCCCGACATGCCGACGACATAAGCATGATGGTTATCGAGCTTGTTATTGTTGTTGATTGGTTCCAAGGTTCCCCCCAAGTAAAAAGGCCGTCCAACAGTGGACGGCCTTAGTGGTAATGGTTTATGTGCCTTAGATGCCTAATAGCAAATGGTTTGGATGTGCCTTAAGTGTGATAACTCTCACCTTAGTGCTGCGTTGATTCGGATTGTTCCTGCTTGGCGCGCTCGAGCTCAGCGCGTTTGGCTTCGAGGTCGAGCTTCTTAAGCTGGCGATGCTGCATAAAGAGTGAAGCACTTAACCCAAGCACCGCAACGCCAAGTGCTATCTCTTCTTTGTACTTCACAGCCCAGGGCGGCGGGCTGACGTTGTATTTGAGAATGACCGGTGCGGCCGCCTGAGAAATCGCCACTGCATTGCTCTCATCAATCTCCATACGTGGGTCGACGAACTCTTTGACCATGGTATCGACGATGCCCATACCGACTAATACGCCTTCCTGAGTGGCTTCCAGTGCCATCTGTTTTGCGTCGACTTCGTTTTGCTTTTGCGCTTTGTCTTGTTGTTCTTTCTCGAGCGCGACTTCTGGGTCAAACTCGGTTTCGATTTCATCCAGAAAAGCGGTGGTCTCTTCTGCGCTGCGTGTCTCGAGTTCTAGCTGTTGTTCCTGGTCTTGTGATGTAGTCATGATGAATTCCTTAAACGAAGCGAAGATGAGAGATGGCTTTACCCAGCCCTAAGCCAATAGCAGCGCCGATGCCGGCACACAGCCAACCGGAACCTTTGGAATTAGGGGCAGGGGATTGGGGTTCTTGAGGCACATCCAAGGTGCCTGATGTGTCTTCGGGTGGCACTTCTTCAGGTTCAACCATCTGGTTAAGCTCCTCGAGTGGCTTATAAGCCTGAAGGTAGTTCTGCGTATTAGCATTGCTGCGCTGCTCGGTACATTCACAGGTATGACAGCGGCCTTTCAGATACTTACTGCGCTTGCCGCTGCATTGGCTCACTTCCATCGCCGCATCACAGCCAGGGGAGGTGCATTTCACGTAACCTAAAATCATGACTCACCGCCTTCGACTCGAGCGCGGAGTTCATCGATTTGTTTCTGCAGGTTCTCGAGCGCGTCGACTTTGCGGTCGAATATCGAGCTGGCCGCTTTGAAGTTATCGATCGCGTATTGCTTCAAGGTTGAAGCAAGCTTAAGGGTAGGGACGTCGGCCCAATTGGGGGATTGGTCTTCCAGGGTTTGACGGGTGCGCTTGATGTCGTCCACCAAGCGCGAGAATTGTGTTCTTAGAGACATAGCTCGTTACCTTAACTGACGTTAAAAGAAACAAGCGGGGAGTTATGTATTCATCAAAGTGATTATAAAAAAAATGCTAAGTGTTGGGAATCATTCTTAGACTGTTTATTGGCAATATTTTAAAATGGCGCCCTATTCAGAGGACGGTCTCTGTATAAGAAATATCTTAACTGCTCTACACTTAGTCTACTAAAGTTATGGTATCTTATCTGAGGGTCATAATTATCCAGTTTTTCGGGATCATAAAACGAAACGTTTTTCTCTAACAGAAATGAAAATCCTGTGGATTCATTAAGGTAATTTTGTCCTCCAACTGGCTCAAGCCATCCCTTCTTAAGAGCTTCATAAGCTAACAGCCAATTGCTACCTTTTAGCTCTTGTGGAGTCATTAGGCTTCCCCACAGTTCAAATGTTTCTTCGATTGAAATCAAACCGCGCCGCTGTGCATCTAAAGTTAAAAGGGCTACGAATGAATTTTCTATGCTCTTTATTGTATCTGTCACTTCTGGGGCAAACTCAATATTGAGTAACATCATCCCCCATATAGCCCAGCAAATTTCACTAGTGTGGCTTTGTCGAGAGTTTTCAACAATGATAAATTCCAAAGTTTGTTTAATCTCGTCGATATCCACTTGGATACCTGCGTTTCTATAGAAAGCAATAAAGTCTATCACGACAGGTAATGTTGATGGTTCCGCAATAGCCCACTGTAATAGAATTCTCTGGTACAGTGCATAATTATTACTTTGAACAATATGGGAAGATGTTCGAATTACCGCATACTTTAAAATTGGCTCATAAGGTTCTCTTGAGAGGTGATCCATAGTCATATCGAAAAAAGATAATAGTGTTCTTCTTTGGGCACGGGCAGTAGCCATACTAATATCGAACTTTTGAAGTTCGTGTAACCACAGAGGATCAATCTCTAAAGGTAATTTAATTATCTCTGTTTTAGAGGTATTAAGTTCTAGCTCAAACTGAGATAACACCTCTTGTAGTACTGATAAGGTGTGCTCAGCTTCTTGCAAGGTTTTGCATCCAAATTCAAAGTCATCAATATATCGATGGTAGTTTGTTCCAACCTTATTTACTAATTGTTTGTCTACCTCAGACATGATGAGTTCAGCAATAGCAAATGAAGTGTCAGTTCCTATAGGAATCCCTTTAGTCTGTTGGTCTTGAGAGTTTCGTACCAAGGTATCAATCTTGTTACCAAGATTGTCGCGAAACTTCCTTTGCTGCTTTGCTAAAGCCTTAGTATGTAAAACCCATGGAATGCTGTGAGTATAAATAGTGGAATAGAAATTAGAGATATCAGCTTTTAGAATATAGCGGGAAGCCGTCCTTGTTTTTAACTTAGCATCAGGCAGAAAACCGAAACCTTTCTCCCACTTTAGTGCTCTGGTTGAGTCATCTTCGACAGGGCGACTAATTGATTGGGAAGTTCTGTCAAAAACGGCTTCAAGATCAACCCATTGATCGGATGTCAGCTTTGCAAGTTGATAGTAATTTATGGGGTTGGGGATACTTAGTGGACGGCGCAACTTCCCCCGTCTAGCTAAGTTAAATTTAGCACATTCGCTGCTATATTTTGGCCCGTCTCGGTTATAAGTGAATGGGCTGGGAGGGTTATTTCTCGGATCGGTCAGCGCCTCACCATAGTTAATAGTGCAAAATGTCGTTGGAATTTCTTGTGGAAAATAACCCTTTTTAAGTAACTTTTTTAACATTTGACCTAACCTTGATATTATTTTTAATGGATCATTGAGCAGTACTGCTTGAAGATGAAACCCAATGATAGAAGGAAAATACTATACGTTGGGGCATTCTTAAATTATTTAGGTACCTGTACCTGCTGGCATTAACAATGAGTACACGTAGGCCGCTGCTAATGAGCTGGATGCGGCAATTACCCATGAGAGAATACTTGGCCAAACACGTACAAGAAAACTAGGTTTAGTTTTCTGTAAATATACAGCTGTATTTGGAATGAATTTACCATGAATTACGAGCAGGAAGCCTAACAATAAAAAAACCACTCCAATAAATAAAGCGCGCTCATACCACTTTTCGATTTCAGGAATAACTATGAGCATGGCTAAAAAAATCGCACCGTTTAAATTTAAACCATGCTTTCGATAGGTTGTAATTAATAAATTCTGTTTGGGCTTAAGCAATTGATCGATTGCCTCGGCTTTACCTAAAACCCACGACTCATTGATACCAGACACTCTGATTGCACTTTCCCCTGAGTCAACTAGTTCAACGACTACAACACGATTAATACCGTGAGCTTCGGGTTCTTGAATTACAATTTTTAGATAATGTAGTTCTTCAGTACCTTCTAAGTTTTCTAGAAAATCATTAGCGTATTTAGTTACTTCGGTACCCCGAATATTGCAGGTTATTATTGCTTTACCTTCAGTGAAGTCCTTTTTCATAAAGTCCACCAACTGATGGATATCTTCATTAAACAAACGAACTGATCCTAGAACCACCCGTTTATTATGAACTTGTTCGGGTACGCTTTTTATCGAAGACGGATCTTGTTCTATTTTGCTAACATCGTGTGGAAATGCTTCAAAAGTTCCCCCCGTACCAATTGTTGATTCCCAGTCACCGCGAAGGTTTCCATTTGAAGTAAAGTTCCCTCTGACGAAAACCTTTCCTTGCTCAATTCCTTCTATTTCCTCTGCTGGAATACATTCCATGAAAACCTCATCTCCGATACTGCCGCTATAGGCGTATACAGACACGCCCAAAACACTATCCATTATTCGGATCGTTCCTGAGATTTCGTGTTCATTTTGACTAACGTTGAAAAAGATATTTCCAGTATTTGTTCCGTAGAGCCTTCCAGCCCATCTATTTGCAATAGTTTCCATGTTGCCTCTAGCACTTAACGCATTGTTGAGATGTGAGATACGCAATGATCGAGCGTTCGCATACCATCTGAATCAACAAAACCAACGCATGTTCAAAATGCCACACGTTACGAAACCCTCAAAAACAATCGCTAAGACTGCTGTCTTGGGGCAGGTTCTATTGAAATTATTTTCATTCTATTGTTAGCGACGGGATCATAAACAAAGCTCTTGATCTCTGCTGCAATACCACTTAGCCCTGGATAAATGAAAGAAGTAGAAACTCCCATTGTTCTCAACCTGCGCCTGAGCTCCGGCTTCCATTCTGAATTGAACTCAATAAACTGTAGTGAGTCCAAGTTCAGAGGCTTAAAAGGGTTAGCGGGACATGAGAAAACTGACGACTGATTTACATGTCTTTGATCTGAGTATTTAGGACGCAAGAAAATCGCATTTCTTTGATTAGGTTGTATCGCAATGACTGAGTTGTGCTCCTTTAGATAATCAGCTGTTCGATAATCAAAAAGTTCATACTGGTCTGTTAGCATTTGACGGCCAAAATATATACCGCCATTTTTATCGTCCTCTTTTTCAACTGCAAAGTACAAAGCGACCAAAGGATTAGTTGACCAATCTAGTAAACGCGTAGGAAGTCCATAATGTTGAGCTAAAAATAACCACTCGAAGTCAGTTTTTGGCATTTCGGTGGAATTTATGATGGGCGCTGTCAGTCTTTTAAACTCACTCATCAAGTTACTTTCTATAGAGGTTATCGCACCGCCAGTGTTTTCCTCTGTATTCCTTCCAATAGAAGGGATCAACAAGTGTTCAACATCTACAACACCGCGGAATACATTTGGTGCAGAATTGATGTCGCCCCGATACGCAAGTGAAGTATACTCGCGCCAAAAATTTTCTAAATCACGATCCATAATCCATGTTTACCTTTTAAGCCTCAACATCTGCTTCAGACGCAGATGCTCTTTGCTTGTTAAATGCGCTTGCACAGTTACATTTCAGACGTGAATCTTAACTTACTGACTAAAAACAATAATATATGCGAATCACATAAATCGAAGCAGATGCATAACACATTGCTAGACCTGTCGCGAAGCGACATAAACGGCCAATATAGGTGCAGAGTCCGTTGAAGCCGATCGACTGTGTTGGGGTGTTTCAGCTAAAAGGCTTCAGGTCGCTTGCGACCAAGTAGAGCCGCTTCCTTTTAGAAACACCCGCAGGGTGTATCCCTAATATCCTTATAAATCTCTACTATCCGTTCTAGTCGAAGACTATGAAAAGTAACCATTAGGACTTAGAGCTAGGACTATTAAGCAGGAGTAAATCTAGGAGCAGTAAAATGCATAAATGATGTGCTTGACCTGTTCCTTTGTATCGGTAACGGTTCAAATAAAGTGGTTTTGAGGGAAGTAACACCTCAGAACTGTGGAAATAAGCAGTGGAATTGCGCTCGAAACAACGAAAAAATCCCCAGCTAAGGGGCCATAAGACAAAAGGGCACTCATATTGGAATGGGTGATGTTTCAGTAGCTTGCAATACTTGGCTCGTTGCTTGTAAGCGCTCTTTACGACGACGAGCGAGTAGGGTGATTGGAGTGAGGATGTACTTAATAGGGCGCTGCCATTGGGTCGCACGTTTCTTTAGGTACTTACGTGCCTTTTGTTTCGCTTCAAGACGCTCTTTAAGCATACCCAAATCAGCAAAGTATTTGTCGGTGATCTTCTTAATTGACGCTAAGCCGCGCCATTTCTCGAGGTTATCTTTACCTGTATAACGCTCACGAGGCTGAACAGAGGTGATCCAACCTTTGCGAATCGCATAATCTTTGCATTGTTTAACACGCCACTCGGGCATATTCAGCTCTTTCCCGATATAGCCCCAGGTTCTTAAAAGAAAGCCATGTTGCGTATCAACGCCAATTTTGCCCGTAGTCAGGCACATTTCATTGACAAGAACATACATAAAACGAGCAACATCGTTTACCATGCTTTGCTGACTGGCACGGCCGTTTTCTGTTAGAAAAGCGGCTGAGGATGAAGGATTGTTCAGGATTCGCATCATTACAGAATAATGCAGACGACATAAAGGACGCTCTTGACGTTTCTTTCTCTGCTGTTCGTTATGCTGTAATGGATCGTAATTCATGCGGGGCTAAAGCCTAATCTTTGCTTGTATCTGACAATGAGTTGATTCAATTCTTATCTATCCGGTCAATACTTAAGAGGTCGCAATTCATCGTTCGGATTCCCCCCATAAGCGCTTCGAATCACTATGGGGGGATAAGTTTTGGATCTAATGCCAAATATTGATGAATCGCAAAGCCTCCCGGCTTGACGTGTCCGAGTATCTTCAACGTTTCTCAAATGCTGCTTTAACTTAGACGGCTCAATTAAAGATCATTTTAATTCTGCCGTCGAGACCCTTGCGACACCGATTTTTAGAATATACTCCAAATCTGGAGGAAGAAATATGATTACAACCTTGGATTTATTGAATCAGTTATGTGAAGAAAAACAGGTACATAGCTCCAGAGAAGTTGGAAAACTCTTAGGCATTCACCATCAGACAGTTCAAAACTGGCGTAATGGTAAGACAATGAGTGATGATCTAGCCTGTGAAATAGCTGTTATGTTGGGATTAGACCCAGACTTAACATTGCTCGCAATTATTGCGGAACGCTCTAAAAATGAACGTGTCATTGGAGCTGTTGAACGCGTAACAAACATAAAAAAGTTCGCGTGATTCATGAGGCAAAAGTAAAGGTAACTTACTGAAAATTTTATTAAAGTTACCTTTATTTTTTCCTTACCCTAGTGCGCATTACGTACATTATGGTAAATAAAATATTCATCTACGCGAAATCTGACTTGTTTGTTGCCATTGCTCCTCTCTTTTTTGAAATCCATTCAACATAATTGGATTTACCATAAAATAGGTAATAAGTAATGAACGCATCTAGCGATGCACCCAGTACTTATTACCGCCTTCAGACTTTGCGGCTGTAGTAATGGTTCAGTAACGGCTGCCCATGCCATGGTGATGCGACATATGATCGTCCATTTGCCCACCTTTCCATTTGTTTTGTTTAGCCAAATGTAGGACATCGTTCGCGGTGTATGCTTCACCACCGAAAAAGTCTTCTTCGATGTGAACCCTGATGGCAAGGACGGAGTCTCGAGTTGGCTCTTCTAGTGTATTGGGATCGCAAAACAATGCTGCGGCGATCAGCTTATGTCTCGGAGCTAATGATTGGCTCAAACGATAGATCTGAGCAAGAGTAAAATATTCTCTACTGCCAAACCCTTTAACCAGTTGTGGAGAGAGTCTGCCGATGATTTTTTTAATACGTCGTCGCCTTAGGAAGTTAAGCATAGTCTGGGCTCCTTTATGACTGCGAAGAAAACACCCTATTGTTCTGTATGCATGACTTAAGCCAAGATCTACATCAGAGTATATAACCTTTATACGTCATCTTTTGTCAGGACATCAATCCCTCTACTCTTTGAGTGGCGAGAAAAACGTCCAACAATGATTAATATGCCTTAATACGATGACAAATTAGCCAGACTTTTGTCTGATGCTTTGGCAACCAAAGGTATAGGAGTCAGGTGATGAAGGTGTTTGCCAAGGCATTAGAACGCATTTTGGAAAAAGCAGACATTAAGGTGAATGGCAATCGACCGTGGGATATTCGCTTAAGGGACCTTAATTATTTCGATCGTTTAGAGTCTTACGACACGCTGAAAATTGGGAATGGCTACTTACGAGGCGACTGGGAGTGTGATGCACTCGATGTCATGGTCAGCAAATTGCTTCAAAGTGGTGAGTTGGATGCCTATCGCTCGAATAAACAAAACCTGTGGTATTGGTGCTTGTCTAAGCTTTTTTCACCCTACAATGAGCAAGGCAGTAAGCGGGATATTGGCTTTCATTATGATATTGGAAACAGCTTTTACAAACAGATGTTGGATCCTTTGATGATCTACTCCTGCGGTTATTGGCACGAAGCCAGCGATTTAGCGGATGCGCAGAGGAAAAAGCTCGATCTTATTTGCCGAAAGCTGGACCTCAAACATGGTCAAATGTTGTTAGACATTGGTTGTGGCTGGGGAGGACTGCTGTCTTATGCCGCTGAGCATTATGGTGTCCATGGCACTGGGGTGACGCTCTCAAAAGAGCAGTATGAATATGCCCGAAATCGTTACGCTCATCTACCGATCAATTTCGTCCTCGCTGACTATCGCCACATCGTAGGTAATACAACCTACGATCGCATCGTGTCGGTAGGTATGCTGGAACACGTTGGGGTACCAAATTATGATTTGTATTTTTCGATAGTGAACCAATTATTGGCGAAAAATGGGATTGCTCTCATTCACACGATTGGTCGAAATCAACGAGGCAGCGTGGACCCTTGGATACACAACTATGTTTTTCCAAACGGTTACATCCCTGCCCTGTCCGAACTTTCTCAAGCGTTCGAAAAAACAGATTTTGTCCTGGAAGACCTTCACAATATCGGCCCTCACTATGATCGCACGTTGATGGAATGGTGGAATAACATTCGACCTTTATGGGATCGTGAGGACATGCGAGGGAGAACCCAACAAAAACGTCAATGGCAATTTTATCTGTTGACTTGTGCTGGTACTTTTCGTGCGCGCGATCTGCAAGTGTGGCAACTGCTGCTGACACATAAAGGACGTGCTCACCCTGACAAGTCTCGAAGCGTTTAAATCGTTCGGTTTATTAACGGTTTTTAAGCATTATTCAATGTTGTGTGTCGTAGGTCATTAGGCGTAGCATGATTTCTGCACAGTTTGGGGCATAATCGACAAACTCAAAAGGGGTTCTAGAGGTGGTGCTCGGTCGATTATTCTCTTCTTCCACGTACTGTGCCTTACTTTGATAAGAAAACATGTTGTGTTTTGGCAGCCATTTATTGGCTGCCTTTTTTATGTCAGTTCACTTAGAGAATTGTTTAGGGGTTGATGAGCTCTTCTTTGTTAAAAATAAGATTGCTTATTCTATGTCGAGCTTTTTAGTTATAGTGCGTCAGTATTTATTATTAGACATACAAGTTTACGTTCACCCTAATCCAACATATTGTTATACTTAGCCAATATAATGATCCGAGCGCACACACGACGTGACAGAGACTGACAAACGCTTTATGACCCAACAATCTATCGACGCCATGAAAACACCCCCTCATTCCTTTGAAGCTGAGCAATCTGTCATTGGTGGCATCTTTATCGATAATTTGCGGTGGGAAGAGGTGTCAGCTCGTCTATCTGGCAAAGATTTTTATGCCCGCCCCCATCAGCTGATTTTTAAAGCGATCGCGGCCTTAATGGAAACGGCGATACCTGTTGATTTAATCACGGTGAGTGAGAAACTCGAGCAACAGCATCAACTCAGCGAGATTGGTGGATTGGCTTATCTCGCCGATCTAATGAAAAACACGCCTAGTGCCGCCAACATCATGGCCTATGTTGACATTGTAGCCGAGCGCGCCTTGCTACGGCACTTGGTCAAAACGGCCAACGACATTGCCGATTCCGCCTACGACACCCAAGGGCGCTCACCCGAGGAATTAATCGAAGAAGCAGAGCAACGCGTATTTTCGATATCGGAGAAACGCCTCAATACTGACACAGTGTTTGATGCCAAGCGGCTGGCACTGGAAGCGTCGCTCAGGTTACGAAGTGGTGCAGGCCAAGCGATCACCGGTGTTAAAACAGGTTTCGAGGCGCTAGATAGCCTGACATTGGGGCTACAGAAGTCTGATTTCATTGTGGTTGCCGCTCGACCGTCACACGGAAAAACCACACTGGCACTTAATGTGTGTGAGAGTGTCTCTATGGACGCCGATAAGCCCGCGTTGATATTTTCGTTAGAAATGCCCCGTAATCAACTGATGGACAAAATCGTAGCCTCGTTAGCACACGTCAACTTAACCGACCTCAAAACGGGCAATTTAACCCCTGAACAGTGGCAAAATGTCGATTCCACGCTGGAGATGCTGCAGTGGAAAAACAATTTGTTGATTGATGACAGTGCAGGCCTGACACCCACAGAGCTGAGAGCCAAAGCGCGACGTTTAGCAAGAGAGCACGGTGGCTTGTCCTTGATCGTGGTCGACTATCTGCAGCTGATGCGCATCCCTGAATTAGCCAACAATCGTACCTTAGAGATTGCGGAGATTTCTCGTGCTCTCAAAGCGCTAGCCAAAGAACTCAACGTGCCTGTAGTGGCTTTGTCACAGCTCAATCGTTCGCTAGAGCAGCGTCCAGACAAGCGCCCAATCAACTCTGACTTGCGTGATTCAGGCGCCATCGAGCAAGATGCGGATGTGATCATGTTCATTTATCGTGATGAGCTTTACGACTCCAATAGCAAACAAAAAGGAATTGCTGAAATCATCATAGGCAAACAGCGCAATGGCCCGATTGGTGCGATACGATTAGCATTCCACGGCGAACTGTCGCGTTTTGACAACCTTTCAGTGTCGCCTAAGTAACATCAGCGGTCGGTCGACGTTCTTTGGGATGCAATACAATGTGAATTTGATGATTGCTTTCATTCCATTCTTTGATTTCGGAGCTAAACTGACTGCGTTCGTCTACCCACGACGCCAGCTCTTTGGCATCTTCCGATTGGTATAACAACGAAATGGGGGCGACTTGGTCGTTCGCACCATCAAATCCGTTTTCGATGTGTTCCTCTAACATGTAAACCACGCCAGGTTCAGGCACGGTTCCTTCTTCGAACAAACGAGAATCGATGCCTTTTTCGTCGTGAAGCGTATTCAGCAGTTGATACAGACGCTCAACGCCACCGACTTTGGTTCGACTGGCGCGATCGTGCAGTTCATACAATTTCTGCTCGAGATTACCGTGTTTGTCTCGCCCAACTCGAATCATCAGCTTGATGTCTTTCTTGATGTTAGCGAAAGCCTTGTCATTGAGCTTCTTTTTTAGGAACTTCACCAATATCTCATTGCGTTTGGCAACGGGGACGTGTCGTTGGGAAGCGGCGACGTGGCACAGCAAATGCAGCAGAGCATCCGTCACCAAGGTACTTAAACGGTAAAAATACTCAAAATCTTTGTGAATCTTCATGAAGTGCGATCATTCTTTATCAAAATCTCAGACGATTTTGAAAAACATCCTTGTGGCCAACGGGCTACGGTTAGAGGGCACAGTATAAGTCCAAAGTCTTATACCCACCATGGTTGAGAGCCTATTTCGCGAAGTGTGTGGCCTCGCCTGTGCTCTATCATGTACCAGTGTATACGATAAGACGGGGATCCCCGCCGCCAACAAACACTAATAATCACCAATAATCTCTATTAATTTTCAAACTCTGCCTGTTTTCATCATATTCAACTGGTAGCACACCAGCACTCTAGCTGGCCCACCGACCGACAGGATGAATACGGGTGTCAAACGAACAACGCAACCGGACCGTCAAGCGGGAACCAGAGAAGAGCCACTCATCAAGCCTTCGAACGCGGCAACCCTTTCTGCTCATGGCGGCCGGCGTGGTGCTGGTGCTGCTCGCCATTCATAGTGCTCTAGGGGCTGACCTCTTTAGTGCGGGCAAACAAACCATCAAAGACACCGCCGGTTCGGGCTCCGCGGTTGAAAATGCCCTGCTTGCATCAGGTGCAATTGGGGCGGTGTCGGCCGGGTTTATGACGCGGAATTGGATGGGGGCTGTGGGTGGATTTATTGGTGGCATGATCTTCTGGGAAGTGGTCAAGCCGTTAGTCGGACTATCGTAGAGGACATACACCATGACAATCAACACAGGGTTTTACAGCATTCCAATGCACCTCAACCACGGTCCCCGACTCGTTGGTTTACCGCGTGACGAAGTGGCCCCGGCGTTATTATGGTTTGGGATATGCTTTGCGGCGCACCATCATCTGCTCGGCGGGGCACTGGGGTTACTTTGGTTTCTGGGATTGCGTTACCTGAAGGTCCAATATGGTCAAACTGTGCTCGTACGGTGGGGCTACTGGTGGTCCATAGCGCCACTTTCTCGTCTCTTCTTTACCCTCACTCCCCCTGCCGAGTATCGGTACTGGTTGTCATAGGAGTCAGAGATGGACCGCGCTATCCGACGCCAGTTTTTGGAAATCAGCCGACTACTCAACGTTTTTCTTGCCGTGGGTTTTCTCGCATTGAGCCTTGTCAGCGTCACCTTAGCCGCTGGATTGGCCTATGCGTTGTCTCACCAACGCTACACCATCGTACCACCGACAGTATCCGGGGCTTTTACATTGAGCCAAGTGCAAGTAGACAATGCGTATCTCACCATGATGAGTGATTATTTTCTGCACCTCAAATTCGACGTTACACCCAGTAATGTACACCGCCAATACGGGCGATTACTTGACTATATCCCCGCTTCCTTATGGCCGCTTGTCCAACCCACACTGCTAAAAGACGCCGAGCGAATTCGACACCAAAATGTATCGAGTCATTTAGATATTCTACCGGATGAAACCCGGGTCGACATCAACACGCTGAAGGTCAAAGTGTCGGGCATATTAAGCAAAGCCGTCGGAGAGCGTCAGCTCCCGACACAAGCGGTGGACGTGCACGTCAAAATGGATTATCACCAAGGGACCATCCGTCTGTTGGCAATACATCAGGAGGCCAGAGAATGATCACTCGCCTCCTGATAGCGACGCTGCTGGGGTTTACGCCGATAACTGTGCTCAGCCTACCGGCGACACAGCACCCCTTTGCCTCTGGTGACACCATCACCCTAATGCTCGATCGACACGCACTCAGCCGCCTCTATGTGGGTGACGATAAAATACTGAGCCTAACCTGCCCAGCTGGGCACTGCGAGGTTGTCCAAAACCCCAACGATCCATCGGGGTCCATTTTGCTGGGACTTAACACCGACGATCCCTTCACCGCTCATATGGTCACCGAGCGCGGTCAATTGCTCGCGTTAGCAATACAACCCAGTGCCCAGGGTCGGTCCGTACATCGTTTTGACCTCAGTCACTCGGCGAAAGACTCCCTCATTGGCTCGTATGGACATCGCCTACTTCGTTTCGTCACTAGCTTAATGCAGTGGAGCCACATCGGCGACGATCCCTCTGACATGACGATACGGCGTTTAAGCTTAGCTGACCCGATGCCCCACGGACAGACGTTGACATTACTGCCTCTTGTCATTGGACGCCAATCCTCGCTATCGGCGATCGTCTACGACGTTCATAACGTCTCCGAGACCTCTGTCAGTTTGGACAATCGCGACTTTTATTCGCCTTCTGCTGTGGCGGCGGCACTTGAGGATACGGAACTGTCTCCAGATGCGCACACTCGGCTTTACTTAGTGATAGACAGGGAGGCTGGCCATGACTAAATCCGAAGGCCCCTCTTCGCCTGACCCAAAGACGTCCTCAGGTGACCAACTCAATGCGGATGTCTTCCGACGAAACGCTTGGGTCAGTGGTGGGGTCGTGGCATCAGCCTGCTTTTTGGTACTGGGGATGCTGTGGTGGCTTCAGTCTGACGGCACAGCCGATGACCCATCGGCGCCGACCGTTCACTTTGATAACATCATTGACCCGGGATTTACGGACATCGATCAACAAAGCGCGCTCGCGCAGCAAGACTTGGCTCTGACGGCCATGAGTGACCAACTTACGGCGTTGCACGCTCAGATAGAACAAGGGCAACAACAAGCGAATCAAAAACTAGAGCAGCTCAATGATGAGCTTCGCCGCCGCGTCAGTGCGCTGGAAAGCGCCGCTTCGGACCGACCATCGCAAGTCAACACGCACACCGAAGCCGAGCCAGTGTCATCCCCGCCACCAATGGCGCCAGCCGTGGCTTGGCCATCTCCCGAAGTTGACGCCGCTCCACCCTCTCTAAAACGTCTGATGAGCGGGTCGCCCAATAGCGCGCGATGATGTTCATGGCATCTTGAAGCACCGCTTGCTCTTGGGTAGTGAATTGGGAGCTATGAGACCAAAAGGGGAGCTTATTCGTCATAAAGCCCCCTTTTTCCGGGGGCGACGTCAACACAGCCCTTCACAGTACAGCGGTACCATAAAGGACGTTTGCCTCGCCTGACTGGACTTGAGCGTCGCCACCCATAACGGCGACGCAATCGGTCGATGCGGTTCAGTTGGTACAGCCGCTGAATATACCGAATATTGGCGGTGTTTTGCGCATCACTTTTGGATGAGCCTGAGTGCTCCAGCGACGATACGCTGGCCGTACTCGAGGGGTTAGGCTGACTTGTGGGGGGCAATGGTCTGTTCATCCTCTTTCTCCTGTCTCCAATGACATCACTTCCGTTTTCGCCTAGCGGTTGGGGATCGAAAATGGGGTCAGAGACCAGGGCGCCCTGCGTGCATTTCACCCTTTTCTCTGACCCCATTTTTGAAAGGCTCCCCTTCGATGGCGAACAGGGACAGTGATGGGAGATAGGCCTGATGGAGCGGAGCATGCCCCCCGCCTAGCCAGCCTTAGCCCACGAGAACGGAACGCCCCGCAGGGAGAGAGAATGTGGTTTGAACTAAGGTGGGAAAGGCGCCGGTGAGGCGGAATGAAAAAGAAAGGAAAACCGGCGCCCCAATCAGGGCGCCGAAAGTCGGTTATAAAATCGTCACACCGTTAGCAGGTACCCACATGAAGGTATGAAATTCGTACGTCACAATCACATCGTGTTGATCGTCAGGCCGACTGGGATCCACGCCTGACACCGGGCCAAGGTTGACCGTCCAGCAGGCGTGCGTGGGATCGGTAATGGGTTGACCCGCAAAATCGAAATTGGTGACTTGATCCCCTCCATCTTTCTGAGACCAGTGGATCACACGGCGTGCATAATCCACCTCGTCGGCGCGAACCCAGTGATAATCCCCACCCCACTGAGCACCGGGGTCACCCTGAAACCCGGACTCAGGCGGCGAAAACACCAAGGCAACAAAATGCCCATCGACGCCTTGTCGATACGTGGGGTCGTCGAGCAATGCGTCGAGAGTCTGGTGCGGCAATACCACCAATCCATCAAGCTCTGCGTTGCGCGTGACACTGTCTGCCGTCATCGCCGTGGACCAAGGTGTCGACCCTTCACTGGCCCGCCCGGGTTGCGGGAAAGAGTTCGAGGCAATGTTGGTCCCGTACGCGTAACAATTGTTGTTGGGCTGATTCTTATACGACATGAAATTGCCCTCACAATTGTGAGCAGGATCGTACGCGGTGGAGCGGCCAAAGACCGTTGGTCCGTATTGGGCGACAGGCCCCCACTCTGGGTTAGGCGGTGTGATGGTGGTCGGTGCAACGATGTGTCCTTGCGTCAGCAGCGAGGGGGCGTGGTATGGACAATTCGGTGCAATACGACCACTGTACTTCATTCGTGTCATGAGTGACTCCTTTAAGAGGGATAAAGTTGTACGGATACCTGCTGGTCCGCATAGTTGTAGACGGTTAGCTGGATCTCGGTGGTGTCTTGTGTGGCCGACGACTGGCTCAGTTCTAACCAAGACGCGGCGCCCCCGGCATGAGCCGTCTGGCTTGCCCATAAGGGCACCTGATCTCGGCTGTAAAACACTAAGTTGCCGTCATTTTGCATCGTCAAGGTACCGGGCAATGCCTGCGTAGGGATCGGATCTGGCAGTTGCCAAAGCAATGCGTTGTCACTGTGGCGAACCAAGCGTGGCCCATGATTGGGATCGTTGTACAGGCTGGCCATGCCATCAAATGTCATCAGATGTTCACCAGGCAACAAGCTTGGGTTGACTCGGCTGTCGAGACGATTGGTGTTTTGCATTTCGCCCGCCCAATTGGTCTGGAACAAACGAGTCACCGTGCCTTTCGGCCAACCGTGCAGAGCGTTCAGCGCCAGCAGCACGGTTAACTTCACTAGGCCAGCCATCGGCGTCATGTCTGCTGAGGAGACAACGCCAACCTCGGGCAACCACGCCCCTGCAGCGTAGGCACTGTTGTTGACGGTACCCGCGATCACCTGACTGGCGTCTACCAGCACCACACCTTGCTGGTTTGCTGTCGCTAGCGCCTGATAGATCGCCCCTTTCGACGGAGCGTCCGGGCATCCTGAGGGGAAATTGCCTTCACCATAGGATTCCAAGATGATCCCCTGTGTGCCGGCCGACACGAGCGCATCAATGATCTGGGCAAGAAACGCCTGGGGTGGTGCGGTGCGATACGGCGCGGGAAACGCATTCAACTGGCTGACCAAGCTGGCGTTCATCTGCACGCTCAGATCGTTGAGTTGTGCGCGCAGGCTGTCACGGACAGAGCCGTTGTCCAAGCTAACCGCATGGTTCACCGGGCCGGGTAAACATCGCTGGTTTTGAATGGTCAGCGCGCCCCCTGCCTCGGCCAAAAACGGATAGTTGGGCGATTCAAACGCGTTAAATTCGCTGGCGTTAGTTTTGAGCACTCGGTTACCGCGATAGAGTCGATTTTGAAAATAGACCCCAACTTCGGCGATCCCGGTGCGCGCCGCTGCGATAGCACCACACAGATTCTGATACGCATCGGTGTTGAAGTTGAGCTGGCAGGGCTGGTCATCCCCCTGATGGAACAGCGGCACTTGCGAGCCTGTGACGATCACAGGTTTACTCAACACCGCGACGCCCACCCCCCGTTCATTAAGGCCATTGAGTAAGAAACTCAGCGCGGCGCCGGAGAAATCCATGCTGTCCGTCCCATGCAGGACCACAAAGCCATCCATCTTCTCATAGTGCGTCAAGATAGCCTCGGCCATAATGCACCAGTCACTGGGCTGAAGGTTGGTGCTGTCTAACGTGTGGGTCGAAGACCCAGGAAACACAACATCGACCAAGTAATGCAGTTTGATCTCAGGAAACTCCGCCGAAATCACAGGATCAATCCATTCATGACAGGCGTGAGCGAAGGCCTTCGCACTCATGGGCGCGAGTGGGTCCCCAACACAACTGATGGTTCCGCCAGTGTTAATGATACCAATGTTCATAGTCGCTCCTCATTGTCCGCCCAGCACACTGCGACGCAGGCGATGGAAGGTGGTTGGCGTATGGCGCTGAAGGTGCTGCTCACTGAGGTTCACCACCGGCGACATCGCCAGCGCGAAGGTGGCGCCCAGCTTGAGTTGGTCTGCAAACCACGGCGCTTCACAGTCTGGGGTAGTTGACCAAGTCTGACGTATCACGTCACCCTGTAAATTCACAATGTTGGTGAACGCAGTTTGAGGGTCGTCTGGGGTTTGTCGATACGCATTCGCGATCGACGCCAGTTCGACCAATTCAGCATGCGTAAAAGGCAGCGCCGCGTTTCGGATCTGGATGGGGGGGGTTTCCTGACGACGCATGATGCAGTAAACGGTCTGGCCGCCGCAGGTGGGATCGCGTTGATACAGTTCGAGGGCATAAGGTTGATTGGAGACCGTCACTTGCGTCTGACCATCAAAGTAGAGACCCAGCTGTCCCAAATTGTCTTGTGTGGGATTGCCTTCAAGCAAAAACAGTTCGTGGTGATTGACCTTATCGCCCAGCGCATCGATGCACGCCGTTAACTGCTGCGCGTTGTGTCTGGCCGTGTCGTTATCGGGCGGGTTAGCGCCTTGAGCAACAATTTGCAACGTCTTGGCGGGCAAGCTGTCGATCACGCCAAAGAATGCCTCAATGCACGCGGGACTGTCGAGATGCGCCCCAATGACCTGCGTCTGTTCGCCAAGATCGGCCACGACGAAGGTGATGATGCACGAGGTGGCACTGTCGGAATAGAGGGTGAGCGGCGCACCGGATGACAGTGTCAACGGATGATAATTGCCTTGATCTACATAGACAAATCCCTCTTCGGGTGGCGATATGGGCGCGTGGTCATTGCGGTCTATGGTGAGGTGAATTTGGGTCATAATGGTGCCTCCTGAAAGGTCTGCAATGGCTGAGTTCGAGGGTTACCATTCACCTGATATCGGCACGTCGGTCGTCCCTGGCTAAGGGAAAAAAGGGCTGTGGCTTGGGTAAAAAACTCGCTGCCAACAAATTCAGTTTCCCGGCAAAGCGAGAGTTCGGTCTGGCCATAGTATTGGTCCGATAAGAGTTGCTCGACCCCAGTTTGGTTAGGGGAAAGCTGCAGCAGCGATTCTGCACGATTCAGACGTAAATAGGTGCTGTGATTGGCCGGATAGTGCACCGAGTCCGGTTGCAGGCGAAAATGGTTGGTGGACACGAAATAGCCTTCGTCGCGGCAAATGGTGCGCACGGGACGCTGGTTGTAGGGGTTGGGCATGTATTCGATAAAAATCGCCACTTTTCGGGTACGGGTCTCATCGGCCCAACCGCTCACCAGCGCGATGTCCGGCGCAGGAAACGGGGTGGCCTGCCCCATGGACAAATAGAACTGCGTCAGGTGCATTGCCGCCTCGGTGGCGTTGGTGTGATCGCGTACCGTGGCTTCGTAGGCTTCAAAGAGCGCCTGAACCTCACCCTGGCTGGTGGAGTAATTCGCTGCTGTCGTGGTGTACGAGTCGGCAGCGACAAAACTGACGCCCGCGTCGTTGGATCCAGCCCAAATCCCCTCACTGCCCTCGCGCGTCATGGCGATATAGGATTCGACGCCGTTTTGACCACGTCGTACACGCGGCGGATGAAAGTGCGTGACTGGGATAAGATCGCACTGTTTAAACGTCACTAATTGATTGCCGTCAAATACGGCCCCAATGGTACACATGATGAGACTCCTTTCTTGGATGGGCTCTGCTGAGCGCCTAACGTGAGAAGTCTAGTTAAGAAACGGGGTTACCATTATGCATGTGATCACATATCAAGCTGCACGTTGTGCAACAGCGAAGTGACCCCATCACTTTGTCTTAGGTGAGAGGCCTGTCAACGCCTCCCTGTGTATCGTTGTGGCTGTCTCAGGAGTAAGACGGGCCGAGGGATTGTGCCGGCAAACGCCGACGAAATGAGAGATTGCTTCAGTCTCCTGCGTCACAGCTCTTGTCGCTCCCCACGAATTTTTATACTCTCGCGGCGCATAGACATTCTGTTTCTGTCATCTGGTTTCAAACGTGCTCTCGATGTCTTGAAGACTAACGACGTTTGGGCCCATTTCTCTCCTATACTAGGAGAACCCTCAGCCACATGGTGTGACGAGGCTTCTGTGTACACAAGGGGACTAGGATCGGCCCTTCAGTAATTACAAGCGACCTGTTGCTATGAAAAATGACCAGCCTTTGCGCCGCCTAGATCAGATGCTGCATCACTATCAGTTAGGCGAACGCTACGATGTCACGGTCGGTGAGCTCGAAGATGTGTTTTTTACCATTCGGCGAAACGTATCGTCCATTGTCAAAGCCCTGCAGGTCTTGGGTTGGATCGAATGGACACCGGGTGTTGGCCGCGGGAAAGCGAGTCAGTTAGTGGTTCGGGTTTCCCTCGAGCAGGCGCTGGCCGAAACGATTCAGGCCGATTTAAGCGCGGGCCAGTTTGATCGCCTCGCAAAGTACGTCCAAAGCTACCAGACCCTGGCCCCTGGCCTACTGCGCGCCGCGCTGTCGGAAAAAGATCAACGCCAAAAGGCCCACAATGCGCTGACCGTCACTCATTACCCCGAAGTGCGTGTCCTCACGCCCAGTGACACCTATTGGTCAGCCGAGCTGCAAATCTCCAGTGCCTTGTACGACCCCTTACTGCGATTAGACGAACATGGCTTTTTGGTCGATCACCTTGCGTTTGATCACGCCGTCAACCACGACGCCAGCGTGTACCATTTTTGGCTGCGACCTAACGTCAAATGCCATGATGGGCTAACTCTAACCGCCGAGGACGTGATCTTCAGCTTGCTTAGGATGCGTGACACGCGCGGTCCGTTTCAGTGGTTGTTTCGTCAAATGGCCTCGGTGGTGTGGGACGAACAGGAGCACGCCGTTGTGGTCACACTCGATGGCCCTAATCCACTGTTTATCTATGCGTTAACGACGGCCAATGCCAGCATCACCACCCAACGCCGCCAGTCATTCACTCGCGGTGACTGCCCAATTGGCACGGGGCCCTTGATGCTGTCGGAGTGGGATCCGAGCAAGCTGATGCTCAAACGCAACCCTCACTATTTTTCAGACAACGCCCTCATCAGTGACATCACCTTGTTCCATCAAGGCAGTGCGTTGGATCACGTGTTAAGTTTGCACGACGACGATGCCCAAAGTGAACAGATAGACATTCACGCCTACTCATTTTTGGCTTCGCGCCCCACCGAGCGCTGCCCATTGAGCGACACAGAGTGCCGTCAGCTCTTGGCCTATGTCGCGAGCCAGCGTCGGGCGCACACCGCCCGCACCCAGCTTCAACCGGTGCACAGTTTTGATGCGCTGTACCCAGACGCCCCGCCTACGCCGAACCTGAGCGGTACCGTGGTGCTCGGCCACCCGAACTGGCGTTTGCGTTACAAGCAAGAATTGGTCGACTGGGTCGTCGCCACACTGGAAACGACAGGCCTTACCGTTGAGCGCTTACCGCTGACCAATCTGGATGATCTCAGTGGTTGTCGCCCCGACATGGATTTGTTGCTCTGCGAAGAGATCTTGGAGCCCCCTCTGGAGTACGGCTTGTATGACTGGTTGCTGACCTCTGGGGTGCTGCGCTATTGCCATGATGATAACGAACTGGAGCACCACCGCCAACGTGTCCAGGCTACCATGGCGGCCTACACAGGTAAGGACGACTTGCTGGCGTTGGTGGCTGAGTTTGTCTCCAAAGGGCGCATATTGCCGATGTTCTATGGTCGGAAGATCATCACTCGCGGACAACAAGTGGCGGGCTTGCACATGAAGTCCAACGGGTATTTGGACTTGCATCGTCTGTGGATACGTTCAGAGGACCCACAGTAGCCCCACTTGCGAATCAAATAAAGGAGTCGGATACACGCTCGTTGCCAGATTTGAACGGCGTGGACCGCATCCCCTCGTTCTGGGGGGAATTCTTCGACGTACCAGACGCGTTGATAGGAGATCACCACACAAGGAGGGACACAACGATTTTCCTCTGTTCAACGGAACGAGCTCCTGGGGTATCCGCTTTGTGATTTGGTCTATTCAAAGAGGCATTCTAAGCTTTATAGAAAGTCAGGGACACCAGTACTATGTCTGCACCGATGAATTTGACACCAAGCGGGTTTGGGATCCGTCAAAAAATCACCATCATTTTGCTCGGTATCATTATGATTTCACTGGTGTTCACTGGCTCTTTGTATCACTACAAAAGCCAAGAGTCGATCGAAAAGGTGGTCGTCAATCACTTACGTACGGTGGCCAACAACAAGAAAATGCTGGTGTATCAAGTCCTGCGCAAATATCACGACCGGGTGTCTCTTATCGGTTCGCGGACTCAACTGCGACGATCTATCCAAGCATTAGACAGTGCGAACAGCCCCGAGGCTCACGAGCGCCTGATCGCTCGTATCGACACCATTATTACCGATGCACAAGCGCCGATGAAAAACATCCGCGACATTGTCATCGTCGACCCGCAAGGGCACGTGATCAGTTCAACGTCGTCTCAGTATGCCCGTCACAGCATGATGGAGACGTCATTGCCAACCGAAAAAAAAGCTTACCACATCGCATTTAGTCAGGACGACAATGGCCAAACCTCATTGTTTATCACCCAGCGTATGATGCTTGACCGCGCGTTGATAGGCTACGTGGTGTTGGAAATGAATTTGAACGACTTCGCGGTGATCACTGACACTCAATATGGTCTGGGAAGCACTGAGGAAACCACACTCGTGTATAAGACCCCATTCACTGGAGAAATCTCCCCCATTTACCCTGAGTCATTAACGTTGGGCTACGATCGTAACACTTGGGTCAACCCGTTCGTTTTGGTCAGAGACAAAGACGACGACATTGGGACGTATCTCGATCATCGAGGTCGAGAGGTGCTCGCGGTGGCATACACCTTCAAAGATCTGAACTTGGGGCTGGTGTACAAAATCGACTACGCCGATGCGCTTGGCATTATTGGCGAGCAAAAGCAATTCTTGGCCGTTGCCTCGTTAGTGACTGCCCTGCTGGGCGGGATCGCGGTATTGCTCCTCTCACGCACCATCACCAAGCCTATCATCGATTTGACCTATGTGGCGGCGATGATCGCCAATGGAGACTTAACGCAGCGCATCCGGTATTTCACCAAAGATGAGCTTGGTATGCTGGCCAAAGCCTTCAACCAGATGGCAGACAAGCTGATCGACGCCAATCGAGTATTGGAGCAACGAGTCAGCGAAAAAACCTTAGAGCTGTTTCAGGCGAATGAAACCTTGGCCAAGTTAAATCGCGACTTGGAATTATTGTCACTCAAAGACGCCCTAACCAATATCGCCAATCGCCGCGCGTTCGACCATCGCCTGGATACGGAATGGAAGCGATGCCATCGCGATCAGACGCCACTGGCGTTGATCATGATGGACATTGATTACTTCAAGCGATTCAACGACACCTTAGGGCATGGCGCCGGCGATGCGTGCCTCAAACAAGTCGCCGCTGTCCTTGAACGGTCCGCGCAGCGTGGCAGCGATTTAGTGGCGCGCTATGGGGGTGAAGAGTTTGCCGTGTTGTTGCCGAACACCGCGCTCGAGGAGGCGTGTGCCGTGGCGGAAAAGATCCGTACGGCGATGACCCTTGAGCACATTGACCACCCCGACTCTCCGATCGCTTCACATGTAACCCTAAGCATAGGCGTGGGGGCGATGGTGCCAGAGAGCAATCGTCTGCCCCCTGACTACCTTCAAGCGGTGGACGCCGCCCTCTACCTGTCGAAAGACAAAGGCAGAAATGCCATTTCGACCATTCTAGAACCACGTTCATCGGCCCTATAACGATCACGGCGTCAGCGCTGGCATAACCCGTCGTGTAAGGCGCACACAGCCGCCTGGTATTGACTGCACCGGATGCTGAACTGAGCACTGTTGTGGCGATGGTGACTTCTCAACACTTCTATGCCTTGGGCCTCGAGCGCGCGTAGGCCCGACGTCAGAAGCACCGAACCCGTTACGCCGTCACCCAGTACCGTCACCAGTGATACGCGAGCGTGCGTTATACGTGCTTGCGGAGCGCGACGCAGCAATTCAGCAAAACACCGACTGGAAGCCGATGAGGGTCCTGTCAGGTAGAAGCTGAGCCCGTTGGCATCCTGCGCTTGGTGAACGATGGTCGTATCACTATCCAAACCGGCCTGCAGGTTAGCAAGTCGCGCCTGGTTGACAGGGGGGGCGACCCAGATAGCGTACACCCCTTCTTGTCCAGTCACCACAGCGGGCGATCGATGCGCCTCGCCAATATCATGGGTGAACACAGTGCTCGGGGCCTCCGGCGTAAAGGTACACTTCACATGCAAATCAATGTCGTGTTCGCGACACCGTTTAACGGCGTCAGGATGCAGTACCTCTTGGGACCAGGAGGACCACTGTTCGGCCGTCTGGTGAGACACGCGTCCGAGGGGACGCGTGCACTCCACCACGTTCGGGTCGGCGGTACTCAAGGGGTGTGCTTTGTACACCACGGCGTGATCAGCGCGGGTGATCGCGGCGACCTGACCTAAGGTCACGTCCGCGTATCGGCGATCCGCGTGACCAGGCCCAGTGGGTGGCAAGGACGGATCGCCGGTTACAATGGGCAGTTCTCGCTGCAAGTCCCACTCCTGCATCGCCGCGGTGATTTGATGTGTGAGACTTGGGCGTTCGCTGGCCGGCTCACCGGCGATCTCCACCAGTCGGGTTCGCACGCCCTGCCGTTGCACTTTGAGTGCCGTATTAAAGGCGCTGTGAGCTTCACCAATCGCGGCCAGGCGCGCACGAATCGCGCGCCACCCGCGGTGCTCAGCATCAGGACGATGTGTTAACGCTGAGAGCTGGTTACGAATCCAGGCTCGGGTCCGGCTGACTCGCAGCTCAATGAACTGGTCCGCTCGCCGGCGCAGCATGGGATCGGCGAACACGTTATCGTTGATCAACAACAAGCGCTCAAGTACCGTGTCTAAGGCCCGCTCCCACGTTTCACTGAATGCCAAGAGGTGATGGAAAACACCCGGGGTGTGAGTGTGAGGACATTCGAGCAGCGCATCGGTGATCCCCTGGCATGCCGACACCACCACGATACGATTGTAGCGTTGTGAGGCGGGCGGACGCAGGACAATGTTGTCTAACACTGCGTCCATATCCAGCATAGAGGCACCGCCAATTTTTTCTACCCGGTGGGGCATCGCATGTGTAGGCATATCGATGTGCCCTCCATTACGCCGGTGACGTCTGCGCGCCTAGCCCTGCATGCCGGGCAGCGTAGGCGGCGGCTCGCAGTCGAGCGATCAACTGCTCGCGTTCGAGCGAGTTAAGGGTCAGTGGGCAACACAGTGCCAACACGGTGCCGGCCTCATCCACTGTGTTCAGCAGCACGCCTTCACGAAAACCGGCCTCGATGATACGACGAGCCATGTCGGGCGTCCGGCATTGCATGCCTTGCACCATCCCACGTCCTGTTCGGCGGAGAAACACTTCAGGGCACATACGCACCAAGGCACGAAGCTCCGCAGTCAGTTGAGCACTTTGTTTCTGCACATGCGACTCAAACTGATCGTCTGACCAATAGATGTCGAGCGCCGTCACCGCGGTGATCAGCGCATGGTCATGGGTCGGCGCGTTAGCAGGCGATGGAGGCGCACAGGCCAGATCGGGCGAGTACAACACGAGCCCTAATGGTAGTCCGTATCCTCCTAGCGCTTGGGACAGCACGACCAGATCGGGCTGGACTCCGGAGGCCTCAAAACTGAAGAAGCGTCCGGTGCGTCCACAACCGGCCAGGGTCTCATTGAACACCAACAACACGCCGTGGGCGTGGCACAATTGCTGAGCGGCGCGCAGCCAGCGGTCGGACAGCACACGCATTCCGGTATGGCGCTGCACGGTTTCAATGATCACGGCTGCAGGCGGGGTTGACGCCGAACCACCTAGCCAACGGCGAAGATCAGCCAACCCGGAGACCACGATGTGATCGTCCTGGTAATGACGTGGACCTTGGTCCTGCCAGCCGAAGTGCCGCCTAGAGATTTTAGGCTGGAGCGTCACCACGGTGTCTCGGCCTGTATCGTCTTTGGCTAATGTCATCGCTTGTTTGAGGGCCTGTGCCTCGCCGGGTGCCGTCAATGCCACGCGATACGTCAGTTGTCGGGGGGTGAGGATGCGTCGCGTTAGGGTACGCATAAACCTTGCTTCGGCCTCAGACTGGCCCCCCACACCGACCGGTAAACCGTCACGTTCGATGTAGTTCAATAGAGCGTGTTTTAACTGGGGATTATTGTGGCCGTAAATCAGGCCGTTGAGACCGGCTTGGGTATCCAAGTAACGCTCTCCGTGTGGCGTTTCAAGCCAGCAGCCTTTGGCTCGCGTGAACGATTGTGAGAATAGGGGGAGATTTCCCCTCATTGGTGTACTGACATGGGGCGTCGACATCATGGTATGACTCCGTCTGGAATGGATTAAGATATTGTTTCGTCCTCTAATGATTTTTAAGACTACCATTGTGACAAACTCTCAAATTAAATCAAGTCAGTCTTTATAATATAAGAAAAGCCCTACTCCATTGCCTAATAAATTTTATTATGTACTCTAATCATTATGGCCATTATGTGGATAGAAAACCGAGGTCCAAGAGCGAAATGGTTTGACAGCATGGCCAAAGTCACCTAAATGACAGTTACGCGTGCGCCACATGAGGTCGCCGCACAGAGGAGGAGCACCATGGGGGATGGTTTAATTTCAGGATGGCGGTTTGATCAGGGCACCCCACAGCCACTGACGTCATTGGGTGAGACGCTTGCCCCAGCACACTGGTACCACTGCCAACGGGATACCCCAACACTGCGTGTGTGGTTGCAATCCCAATCGTTACCGGAGTCATTGATCGCGTCGTTATTGGCGGACGACACGCGTCCGCGATTTGAAACGTATGGCGAGGATTGTTTTCTGTTCATCCTGCGGGACATCAATCTCAATGAAGGAGCGGATCCGGACGACATGCTCAGCGTGCGTCTCTTGTGGTATCGCGGCGCCTTGATTTCGACACGCAAACTGCCATCCAGGGCCGTCGCAACGGTGATCGAGGCATTACAACGGGATCAGGGACCGAGCTCGGTCGCTGAACTTTTAGTGTGGATGGTGAGCCGCATCAACGACGCGATTGCCCACTTTCTGACTCCAGTGGAAGAGCACATCGCGACGTTTGACGTCCCACAAGTTTCGGACCTAGAGCCGTTGAACCTACTGCATACGCGTCTTTTGCGACTACGCCGCTACCTGAAGCCACAGCGGTATGCGCTGGAAGACTTGTTGCAAGCGCAGGTCCCCGCGCTCTCTCAACAGGTTCACCATTTTAACAACGCGCAGGACACGGTGGCTCGACTCAACGAATCGATCGATTTTTATCTCGATCAAATTGCGCACGCCTTGGCGCTTGTCCATCAAGGCCAAACCCAACTCATGAACCGCAACACGTATTTATTTTCGGTCATCGCAGGGATCTTCCTTCCTGCCAGTTTTGTGACCGGATTACTGGGGGTAAATGTGGGAGGATTGCCGGGCAGCGCGGATCCGTTAGCGTTTTGGGTGTTGTGTGCCCTGCTGATTGGGGTGATCGGGCTCGAAATTGTGATTTTAAAAATACTGAGGTTTATTTGATGGTAAGTTGGATGCAAGCGCACCCGTTGTTTGAGCAAATCGCTTTGGGCGTATTGCTGGTGTTGGTCTATGCTCTGCTGCGCCGGGTCGGTCGGCGCGCGGTGTTGGCGGTCGCAGAGAAAAAACAGGTCACAATGGCGCGCACTCAGTTTGTGGTTAAGGCGTTTCATGTCTCAACGTTCAGTGTGTTTGCAGCGCTGTTCGTGCTGTTACTGGGCATTGGCTATGGTGACATTTCGTTGTTTCTCTCCTCGCTGTTCGCGGTGTTGGGGGTGGCCTTGTTCGCCCAGTGGTCGATACTCAGCAATATTTCGGCCAGCGTCTTGATTTTTTTCGTCTTTCCCTATCGAATTGGCGATCGAGTCAAGGTGTGCGAAAAGGACGAGGACATCAGTGGCGTCATCATCGACATCACCATGTTTCACGTTCTGCTCCGCCATGAAAGTGGCAACATCATCACATACCCCAATACCTTACTTCTGCAAAAAGGGGTGATCAAGGTGACAGCGCCTTTGACGCCACCGCCGACCGACACATGATCACTCCTTGTCGAAACTGTCGACGACGATCGCTCCCATCGAGGCGGGCATGGTGATGACGATGACGCGTTTGAAGGCCACCCAGGGCTGTTCAAGCACGGGCAACTTATCGAGGCAATACAACACTAAGGCGACAACACACGCCGCCATGACGTAGGCGGTGATAATGCGAAACACGAACACCGCGCGGCGCTGAGCGATGTCTCGTTGGAACACACTTTCGTAGGTGTAGAGCGCCAAAAACACCATAGACAAGGCGAACAGCCACCACAGTTTGGCGCTTGGCAGGGTTTCGCCCAGGCGCCAAGCTTCTTCAGAAAACGCGATCGGAACAGCAAGGGCAAAGGCCCCGACAAAGATTTGGCTCGCGTCTTGCGCATTAAAATTGAGGCTCACACTAGGCTCCTATGGGGCGGCCACACACTCAGTGATCATAGCGCCGAGTGATGTCGGCGCCAACCTTATCCTAGCCAATACCCTTGGCGCAATGGCGCTGGAACGCGTGCCAAAGGTGGGCCAGCAGCACAATCACGATGGCACCGGTCAGCACGGGCGTCAAGACAAAGTCCCACCCCTGCCCTGTCAACATGATCAGCAGCGGGTTGGCCCCAGCAGGGGGATGCGTCGTACGGGTTAGCAACATCGCGGAGACGGCGGTGCCAGTGGCCAGCGCTAGGCCGAGCGCAGAGGGTCCGATGGATTGGAGAAACGCCACGCCAATGAGGGCGGTAATGAGATGGCCGAGGACGACGTTTTTGGCGTTGGCGAGCGGGCTGTCTGGGACCCCGAAAACGAGGACGGCGGTCGCGCCAAGCGGCGCCATCAACCAGGCCATACCGGGCGAAAAGCGATCGAGCTGCGCCAGCATCCCAATGGCGATCGAGGCCCCCACTCCGGCCATTAGGGCGGATTGTGTTTGTGTCATGGGTACTCCTTTCTTATAAGTAGACAAAATTGTCTCCTTTTTAAGGTAGACAAATTGGTCTACTTTTGTCAAGATCTTAAAAAAGGAGGGAGAGATGAGCCAAAAACGTCAACATTTGATCGACACGGCCTTGGCCTTATTCTATCGCCATGGCATTCACGCCATCGGCATCAATGAGGTGATCGCAAGTTCCGGAGTCGCCAAACGCACGCTGTACACGCATTTTGACAGCAAAGAGGCATTGGTACTGGCCACATTGGCCCAGCGTCACGAGGCCTTCATCGACTGGCTACGCCAATGCCTGTCGGGGTCAACCAATGATACCGAGACCGTCGAGCGCGTGTTTGACGCCTTACACCGCTGGTTCACAGGCGGCGCTGCCCCACTTGGGCCATTTCGCGGTTGCTTCTTTATCCACACGGCGGGCGAGTTTGGCGATCCCAACAGTGCCATTGCCCAGTATTGCCAATATCACAAACAGGCGGTCCGAGCGTTGATTGGCGAGTCACTCAGTGAGACGCATCCCGGGCTACTCGAGGCGCTGTCGGTGCTGATGGAAGGCGCGATTGTCTCGGTCTCGATGGGCGAAAGCAGTGAGCAGATCACGCAGCGATGTGTGATGATGCTACAGGCAGTGATAGTGGCCACCACTGATCAGGCCACCCCATAGTCCGTGCTAAGATACACTCATAACGTGAAGGCGGTGAACGTGTGTGCTCTCACCTCAGCCTTTCGAGTTTGGGGAGTGCACGAACGCTGTCTTATTAAGCCGCGGGTTGCAAAAGGATATGCGCGCGATGAGTAATAGGGTCCCACTCTCTCATTTCGGCCGTGTACCCTCCGAAACGATGAATTGCAGAAATCAGGGAAGGGGCAGCCTCCGCTTGGATCCGCATCGACAACGGCCCATGTTCGTTTGTGTGAGGGTCCACGTCAGGCTCGTCCGACTCCTCTATCATATATAGAATGCCAGGTTCTGGTTCAGTCCCGCGTTCCAATCGCCGAGATTCGATGCCCTCTTCTTCATACAAATGAATCAGCAGCGCATACAGATTTTCCACCCCCGGCAACTGGGTACGTTTAGCGTGTTCGTTTAATTCGTACAGTCTATGCTCCAAACTCGCCCCTTTTTGCCGCGCGATACTGAGCATGATTTTAAGATCTTTTTTGATGTTTGACAGGGACTTATCATGAAGCTTAGGCTTAAGGAACTTAACCAGAATCTCATTGCGCGTTGAGAGCGGAGTATAACGTTCAGACGCCGACACCCTCACCAGTAAATGCAGCAAAGCATGAGTGACGGTTTGGCGCAGGTTATGATAGTACTCTAAATCTTTTTTAATCTTCATCCGATAAGCTCACAGAAACGTTCGCAAACAACATGGGGTCAGAAATATCACCTTTCAATTGGTTTCATATAAAACCCTCATCTCGCTGGTTCGGTTTTGCTAAGCCCATCACAATCCGGGCCCCCTCATGGCGGATCCTTGAGCCGTGGATTTTTAGGTCACGTTACTGGCGGCGCTTACCGCGCTCCCGTTCTGATTAAAAAATACAAAAGTCTTTATGTTAATCACTTAAAGTGAAGTCATTACTATAAGTGTGATGATTTCAGACAAGTTCATTACCCCTTGCCAAGTGCGTGGACTATCGTGACGACGCACGAGACGCTGGTTCGGCAACGTTATTTTAAGCGGACGACACTGATGCTTTTCGCCACGCCGTTGACGGTCATCCGATACTTGCCGTTCACGCGCTCAATGCGAACCGAGGGCGCGTACGCATAGTGGTACCAGTAGGCGTATTCCTGTTGCTTCCAGACTTGTCCGTTGGCGAGTTTAAACAAGGTATCGCCTTCAAAGCCATTAAACTGGCCGGCGATCGCCGAGTGGAGGATCTCGTCCGGTCCTAAAGGGTCGCGATGAAGCGCCACCCGACCGAGGGCAGTGATTGGCAGGGTTTTCCCCGACACCGTCAAGGAGCCTAGGTTCGGGCACACTTCCACACGCGGGGCATAGTGATACAGGTACTCATAGGCTTGACGGATCTCCCACAGCGTCCCGTCCGCGAGTTGGAACACCTCACCACTGCGCCCCATAAATGGGGTCGGACTTTGCACGGTGGACGGATAGCACTGCGCGCCCGCGTGCCACGCCACGCTCATCAGTATGCCAGCGAACCAAGCTTTCATCGTTGTACTCTCTCGAATTTAAGGGGCGGTAAGGGTAGTGATTGCGGGCGAAAAAAACCATGCAGAAATGGGCCGTTTTTCGCCCTGTTTTTGTGATTTTGTCTTAGTCAGACCATTTAGGGCCCCACCCTCAGCACTCGTGTTCGAGATCGCGTAGCCACTCGAGCATCACGCGGTTGGTTTCGTCAGGTTGCTCCTGCTGGATCCAGTGGCCACAGTCTAGGTGCACGGTCGTCACGTTCGGGACATAGTCGGTGAGCGATGCCAACACGGGTATGCTGTCCTGAGTCCCGTAGATCATCAGGGTGGGCTGGTTGACCAGGGCGGGCACATCGGCGAGTTGGTGCCAGTTTCGGTTCAGATTACGATACCAATTGATGCTGGGCGTAAAACCGGTGTGGGCGAAGGCCGCATCATAAACGCGCCATTCGTCGTCACTCATGAGTGGCTGGCCTTGTGGGGTCGACTGCTGGGCCAGCGCGATCATCGCCATGCCCGGCTCTGGCGAGGCCGGCGGCAGTTGGCTGCGGTACACATTGCGCAAAAATTGTGACCGATGCTGGTCGAGGACAGCGTCTGCGACGCCGGGCTGACGGCAAAAGTGCACCATATAATGTTCAGCGCCCATCCCCTGTTCCATCGCGTCAATCCAGGGCAGGTCTGTGCGCACCTGATATGGGAGGCTGAGGTTGATCAGGGCGCGAACCCGGTGTGGGTGAAGCAGGGCCATCCCCCAAACGACCATGGCGCCCCAGTCGTGGCCAACAAAGATGGCGTCCTCATACCCGTAGTGATCCAGCAACGCGGCCAAGTCGCCCGTCAAGTGGGTGATGTCGTAGCTCGAGACGGCATCGGGACAAGACGAGCCCCCGTAACCGCGTTGATTGGGCACGATAACGTGGTATCCAGCCTTGACCAGCGCTGGGATCTGATGGCGCCAGGAAAAGGCAAGCTCGGGCCAGCCGTGGCAAAGTACGATGGGCACACGACCCGGCGATTGGCCGGCGTCAAAGACTTCAAGGGTGATCCCGTTGCACGATAGCATCTTGGCGGGAGGAAAGGACGATTTGAACATACTGTGTCTCCTAGTTGTCGACGTCCGCTTGACGTCTGGGACACAATATCGCTAAATAGTGACATAATTTGTCACCTTTTATCAGCCTGCCCATGACCGTTCGACTTCGACAAGACGCCATCGTGCGTTACCTGCGCCGCAATGGCACCGCCACCCTGGCCACCTTGGCGCAGACGGTAGGGGCATCTCGTCGGACGGTGCTGCGGGATCTCAACGCTCTGCGCGATGAAGGTTGGATTATCCATACGGAACCTGGGCGTGGGGGCGGCATCCAACTGGATCCGCGTTCGATGCGAGCCACCGTAACGCTGTCTGTCGAAGCGGTGTTTGCGCTGGTGATCAGCACCGCCACCCTCTCAGCAATTGGTGGGCTGCCGTTTACCGATGCCGCGGACCGCGCGCTGGCTCAACTCGAAGCCGCCCTGCCAAGCGACAAACTGAACGATTTGCGCCGCTTATTGGCTGGCTTGTTTGTCGGACAGCTTGCACCTGAGGTGGACTTCACCGGACACACCGAGCAAGATCCCGACTTATTGCCCGCGTTTGAGCAGGCGTTTTTGCAATGCCGTCCGCTGCGTTTTGACTATGTGGATGCGCAAGGCCAAGGCACGCATCGCTGTGTGGAGCCGCATGCCCTGCTCATTTTACCGCCGTTGTGGTATTTGGTGGCCTGGGATCCACAGCGTGGCGACTTTCGCCATTTTCGCATGGATCGGATCCGCGCCCCGCGGTGCACTGACGAGCCGCGGTTTTTACGTCGTGACGTTGCGTTCGATGCGCATGTCTCCCCGCTGAGAAACCTCGCCTCCCCCCATTCCCAGCGCGCCCCGTCTTCGCGTTGAAGGGCCATGTGGGCGTCCTTGAAATCATGCGAAGGTGAGCATCGACAAGCCCCCAGTTCAGGGTATACTGCCCTGCTAAGACACGAGGCGACCGATCACCGGTTCGTGGAACACCGACCAGATACCCTACAGTGAAACTGACGCATTTCAAACACCAAACGCGCCGCGGTCCGGACTACCGGCATGGCGAGCCTGCGACGTTCCAGGACATCCAACGCACCTTTGGCATGGGTAACCTGCGGGTGGGTCGTTGGGTGACTCAAGAAGAAAAAGCGCTCGCGGCCAACCTGATTTACGACTCGTTAGCGGATCTAGCCTATCTGCTCGCCCTTCCGCCCCATGCTATGGGCCTGCGCGGCACGCTCAACTTCGCTTTTGGCACCGGGGGACGTCAGGGCGTGCAAGCGCATTACGATCCTCGTCGGCGAGAGCTGGCCTTAGCCAAGAATGCCGGAGCGGGCGCGCTGGCGCATGAATTCTGGCACGCCTTCGATCATTACATTGCGGATAAAGCCTTTGACCTCGACACGTCTGGGCCGTCGAGCTTGCGCCCCCGATTTGCCAGTGACTGCTGGCTTGAAGACTGCACGCCGATCGCGCACCCGCTGAACGAGCGACTGATGGCGCTCTTTGCCGTCACCTTATTGAGCGGCGACACCCTCGACAAGCACGATTATGTGGCTCGCAGTGTGCGAGCCGATCAGGCCTTGGCGCAGCGGTATTTTTCGTCGCCCACGGAGATGATGGCACGGGCATTTGAGGCGGCGATCGAGTCGTGCGCGGAGATTGACAATGCTTATCTGGTAAAGGGAACCACGCGCCAGGATGTGCGACCAGTGTATCCCGACATCGCGCATCGCCAGACGATTTATCGGGCGTTACACGCCTATTTTGGTCCCTTGGGTCAGGCGCTCAGTTAACGGCATTTCTCGTCTTATCGCCCTCCGATCCAAACGACCCCGACGATGACGCTCCAAATCCACACGAAGTTGAGCCCCATTAGCAGCCAAAAACTGCCCCGACGGGTTGTCGCTCGCCAGGACAGAGCGGGAAACAGTAAGCAGTAGCACTGGAATCGAAGGCCAATGGTCAAGAAGGTGTATGGCAGGTCGGGCAGCCGGTCAGGTGTCGACAAAACGGGGCGCGCCGATCGCGCCAATTGGTGATCCAAAAACGCGATGTGCTTGAACGGTCCGATGCACACACCAGCGGATTGCACCAGATAGGGCAATGTCCACAGCATCACCCACCCCATCCATATCATGTGTTCTGCTTCCATGGTGACGCGCTCCCTAGGCTTGACTGACCTGGCTAAAGCAAAAGCCAGGGGGATAGTGGTGAAACCCGTCGAAGTCGCCTTTGCTGAGCGCCACACCTTGCGTTTTACCGATCGCGTACACCATACCCATATGAAACAAAAGGTTAGGCAAAATGAACCGTTCGATGAACTCGGACTCACACAGAGTCACGTCAATCAGCCCAGCGGTGTCGGTGATCTGCCTCTGGTCCTGATAACCTTCTATCTCGGGCGCGGCTGCCAAATACGCGAGGGTCGCCTCAATCTGACTCAATACGGCCTGTTTCCCTTCCTTGTCGTTGTAGAACGACACGGTCGCCACACCGAGCAACGGGCAATACCCGCGCAAGGCAAAGTTGGCCGCCACCTTGGCGTGTTTTTCCAGAGAAAACATGTCAGGCGCTAACGAGCACGGCAGCGCCGAGGCCGGCATACGAGTCATCATCGTTTTGAGCTGGGTGAGATGGTGGATCAGAGTGTGTTTTAAGCGGGCCATAGCAACGCCGTTCCTTCGATGAAATCCTGTGCCCATCCTAGCACAGAAACCCCAACGGTCACGCGTCCAACTTGGCCAGGCTAGACAGCGTCCTGTAGCACGGCTCACACCCCATTTGAAAATACGTCTTATTTTCAATATTATCCATTCAATGTCTCCTTGCCTGCCTCACGCGCCTTTATGTCTACCGATCCCATTCACACACTGAAACAGGCCTTCGTCACCGGGATGGGGGCCACCTTGGTCAGCATCGCTATTGGGCTGACGTTTAAGATTTGGTTAGCCAGTTGGGTGGCCAAAGCCGATTTGGCGCTGTTTCATACCGTGGTGGATGTGATTTCGCTGTCGCTCATTTTGATGAGCGGGTTTCGCTCCTCCATGGTGGTGAGTTACTCCCAAACCCGTAATGCATCGGGCATCATCAATCTGTTCCGCTTTGTGCTGATTGCCGTGGTGCTGCTGACCTGGGGCGGCGTGATCCCCTATATGAAGCACGCGCTCGGCATCAGTGTGCCCTACCTGCAACTGGTGGGGATCATTGTGGCGCTGGGACTCAAGCTCTATTTTACTAACCTGCTGGCGATGTATCGGCTGTACGACCTCACCAACCGAACCACCTGGCTGGATCCGGCGCTCAACGTTGTGGTGTTTCTTGGGGCGTATTACCTGGTAGGGTTGGAGGCGCTGAGTGCCTTGTTCTCTGCGCTGACGCTGTCGTCGCTGTGCACGGCGCTGTATATGTTCCTGCGTCGCCGCCAACGGATCGCCACCTTGCCACTGCAACCGGTGCACTTGGACAGCGCGATGGTGGGTTACATGAAGAAAAGCGTGATCGCCACTTTGGAAGCCGGCGCCAGCATCCTGATGATCTACCTCGCGGTGCTACTGACGGTGCGGTATTTCACGGTCGATGAACTGGGCGATTTTCAGGTGGTGGTGCGCCCGCTCTTTACCTATATGACCCTGCTGTTTGTCTTCCCTATCTATCGGTTTGTGTTGCCGGAACTGGCGGTCAAGGTGCGAGGCGGCGACCACCAGGCCATTGAGGCGATACGCCGCTGGGTGTTGAAGCTCGCAGTGCTCGTCAGCGGGGCATTTTTTGTGATCGTGTGGCAGTTTGGCCAGCCGCTAATTGGGGCGCTCTACCCAGAGACCTACTTAAGCGCCGTGCCGGTGCTGCTGCATTTCTCGGTGTTTTTCATCTTCATGATGCTCAATGCTTATCAGCTCGCCTACATCAAGGCTCATGGCGATTTCAAAACCAGTCTGGCGATCCGGGTGGTGGGGATCGTCACCTTAGTGGCGACGTTCCATCTGCTGCGGGTATGGACGGACAACGTGGTGGCCATCATTACTGCGTTGGGGCTGGGTTATCTGATGATGTTTGTCCTCTCTAGCATCAAGGAGCGGCAACTGCGCCCGCCCACTTCCAAGCCGCCTATGGTGTCGGTGAAGCCCTAACCGGCCTATGCCTCATTCCCCCCTGACGATGGCCGAAATCGCTGACGAAATTCGGTTGGGGTCAGACCGTACTCGCGCATGAACACTTTACGAAACGCACTGACGTCCTGATAGCCGACGCGATAGGCAATATCGTTGACGCCTTTGTCGCTGAGCTCCAGCCATTGGCAGGCATGATGCAGACGCAGTTTCTGCAGATAGTGCACCACGCTCATCGCCAGCGCCTTCATAAACCGTCGCTGCAAAGTACGGGCACTGACAAAGTGGCGGTCAGCCAATTCGCGGACCGAGGGGGCGTTGATGTACTGCTGGTCCAGTACACGCTGGACACTCAGCACCAGATCATCCCCATGATCGCGTTTTGGGATGAATTGGTGGTAAAAGCGCTGCTCTCGAAACCCGTTATCAATGACCATTTCCTTAGACAAAGCCAGCGCGATCGCAGGCGAGGCAAACTGCGAGACGATTTCAAACAGCAAATCGAGCCACGCCATGCGTCCGCCGGCGGTGATCACGTCGCCCTCATTAACAATGATCGCCGCCTCTTGAAGGTGGACGAGCGGAAACGCCGCACGAAACGCCGGCGCCAAGCGCCAGTGAGTGGTGCACCCTTTGTAATCCAAAAAGCCGCCTCGGGCCAAAATAAACGCGCCGACACATGCGGAGGCCAGTACCGCTCCCTGTTGCTGCATCTGTGCGAGGTAATCCTGAAGCGCCGGTTGGTCGCTGGTGTAGAAATCGTCCTTGAGGCACGGCGGCAGTACCACCACGTTCGCCGGCTCGCCCGGATCCAATGTCTCTAGGGTCAGCACACGCGGAATAAAGGTAATCGGCATTGCATAGGTTTGACAAAACGCATCAGCGAGCGTAATGGCTTCGGCCAATCCGTACACGGCCGACTGACTGGCGGTGGGGTAATTAATGATCGCAATCGTTAGGGGGGTCATGATCGTGATGTTGTCGCATTTGCCTTTTAATGTGTCATTTTAGACTCTCGTAGCCGACCTGCCAATCCCTGACAATGGACACCTCTTCCACACCAACAAAAGGAACACACTATGGCATCACAAGCCTTGATCGTTATCGACGTCCAAAATGATTATTTTGCTGGGGGGCGCTACCCGTTGCACCAACCTGAGGTCACCCTCGCTCACACCCTATCGCTGATGGATCAGGCCAAGGAAAAAGGCATCCCGATCATCCACGTTCAACATTTGGTCTCGCCGTCGCTGGGCGAGGGACTGTTCTTCTACGACGACTCACAAGGCGCGGCGATCCACCCTGAGATCTTGGCCGCCGCTCCGGATGCTCCGATTGTCATCAAACGCCACGCGGACTGTTTTGAGCGCACCGATCTCGACGCACAGCTTAACGCATTGGGGGTGGAGCGCATCGTTCTGGCGGGCATGATGACGCACAACTGCGTGGCGCATACGGCGCTCTCTCCTGCTGCGGCCCGTTACCAGCCCACGGTTGTCGAACCGGCGTGCTGCACGGTCGATGCGATTGGTCACGCCTTGGCGGTCGATTCAATGCAGGTGCGCGGCATTGCGATGCGTGATGTCAGCACCGCGTTCGACGCACAGTGACGATCCGCTGCCCTGCCGACGATGGCAGGGCGGCCTTATACACGGCGCACCGTGCAATTGAAACAGCCTGGATTGGCATTGTGGATCTGCAGGTACGCGACCTTGGGATCGTGAAACGCCTGTTGAATGACCCCAGTCAGGGGAGCGCCTTGGGTTGTGCAGGCCTGACGCATCATTCCCGCTTGGGTATAGGCCCGTACCGACAGCAGTCGCTCGGCCAGAATGGGAGGAATGGCGTTAATGGCCAGTGTGGCCGTTTGGGCCTGTTCACGCAGATAAATTGGCCCCGACGCCCGATAAGGGGACGCCACATCATGGTGGAGGTACGGAATGAGCAGCACACGCTCTCCGAGTTGCGCCTCTTCGAGCGAGATCCGACAAGGGTAGCCTGGTTGGCTGTCGGCGATCAGCCATTGTCCATGTCGTTCTGCCAAGCGGGCATCGCTTAATCGGAACCACTCCTCGACCTGGTGTCGGGCGATGGGTTCAATCAAAAAGTCGGTCTTCATATGGGCTCCATGCGGTGGAAAACAGCCCGTAGCATAGCGCGATATAACAAGCAGATTGGCCAACATCGGAAGCGTAAGCACTGAGGCACCTTCTGTCACCGAAACTAAGTGGTGAGTATCCTACTCACTAAGAGGCGATAACATTGCGCAATTTCAATCAGGTAACGCCCCTTGGAAGTGGGTATGATGGCGGTGTTGTTTACAAGAAAGAAGGCTCTACGATGACCACAATGACTCGTCAAGCACGGCAGATCAAAAGTGTGTGTGACTACATTGACACTCATCTCGACTCGGAGTTCTCACTTGCCCAATTGAGTGCGGTTGCGATCTGCTCTAAGTACCATTTTCACCGCCTTTTCAAGTCGTGGGTGGGGATCAGTGCGATGCAGTATGTACGCATGGCGAGACTCAAGCGGGCGTCCTTTCGACTCGTGTTTGAGCTTGACCGAAGTGTCACCGAGATTGCTTTCGAGGCACAGTTTGACAGTCTCGAAGCGTTTTCCCGTGCGTTTTCTCGCGTCTTTGGTCAAACACCTTCTCAGTTTAGACATCAACCTGAGTGGTCCGTTTGGCACTCAAAATACGATTATCGTCCACCGATTTCAGAAGATCCATGTATGCAGGTCAATCTCTTTACCTTTCCCACCACTCCCGTGGCAATCGTCTCGCACCAAGGCCCTCCGCAACGAGTGTATGAGACCGCCGCAGCGTTTATTGAATGGCGAAAAGCCTCGGGCTTGTCGCCCCTTTGCACCAGTGACACCTTTGGCCTTCCCCACAGTGATCCCAACGACACACCGGCCCATGCGTTCCGATTTGACATTGCTGGCACACACCAAGGTGAGGTGCCCGCTAACCCTTATGGGGTCAAAGCGGGTCAAATCCCAGGCGGACGATGCGCCGTAGTCGTCCACCATGGCAGTCACGACCGCATTGAAGACACTGTTTATGCGCTGTATCAACAGTGGTTGCCAGCAAGTGGCGAAGTCCTGCGAGACTTCCCGTGTTTCTTTCGCTACTTAAACTTCGTCCACGACGTGGCCGAAGCTGACTTACGCACCGAGGTGTATTTGCCGCTACGATAAGGCTGGAAACGGGAGCGTAAATCGAGTTCTGGCGACGATGATGTCGTCGCCAGATAACCGCCCGTGACTCAACCGAGCCAGGTGCGGTCTCAAAATTCCCCACTGTTTGTTCGGAACAACACGCGATTGAGATCCTGAGGAATGTCATTCAATAATGAGCGTACCATCTTCACTTCGTCCTTCGACTCTTGGTTCAAGGTTTGTTCATACGTGTGTTTTACCTGTCCTAGGGTCACTAAGGCCGCCCAACCTGAGCTGGTGTTGATGTTCTTTCCATCGGAACAGTAAAGGGTCACTGGCGCGCAAAACTGGGTGTCGTCATTTGCCCACTCATTGGAGGCTGAAATCATCGAGATCTTATTCATTTGCTCGAACCCAGGCTCGTTATATTTTCCCCGCAGGGCGGCAATAATGCGCGTCGCAGTGGCTTGATCACAATGTGCCACCAATAACTCGAGGGCGTATGACATGTGACGAACAGCGTTATCCCAATCCTTTGCCTTGTTCATGGATTGTTTGTTTTTCTCGTATTTATAGGATATCCATTGATCCGTCATCGACTTTAAACGCTTGTCCACACTGGCGTCACGAGACGTAGGCAACTGAGCGACCTTGATCAAGCCCTCCGACTGGAGAAACGTCTTGGCAGCGCTATGCATGCCATTCGACCAACCTTGCAGGGTTTTACTGTCTTGCCCTGTCAGCAGGCAACTTACCCCGTATAACTTTTGGTTCGCTTGATACCTTGTGTCCTGCAGCTTAAGGTTCCACTTCTTCACCCCATCAGTGATCAGATGTTTGGTCACTTTGGCGTTCGCGGTATTGATGCCATCCATGACTTTAAATTTGACGGTTTTAGTCAGCTCAACCCAATGAGTGCGGTGTATCTCTGACTGGGAAGGATAGCGCTTAAGTTCATTATAGATGTACTCTGAAGTGCGCTGTAAAATGTGCCATTGTATGTGCAGTTTTTGTTCATACCACTTGGTTTTCATTGCTAACGTCTGCTCGACGGCGTGACTGACCTTTTTGGGGTCTTGTTGGTTTTTTTGGGCATACTGAATGTCCTTTAAGCAATCGGCTAAACTTTGGGGCACACCCGTAAGGTAATCTTGAAGCTTTCCCCACACATCTAAGGTCAACGCGGCCGAGCATTCTCGTATCCAATCACTGCTGTCTCCCCATTGGAGGCTCGTGTCGTTATGCCACCCCCCTTTCGTCGCGAACGCACTCGCACCGTGAGTATTGAAAGCGGTATTCACCAATTGAGTGATCAAGCCACCGACGGGCAAAAAGACAAAGGTCGACGCACAATGGATCAGCAAAATCATCGAATAACGCGCGATGATGGCTTGCTTTGACTCGTTAGTGATAGGCAGACGTTTTAGCTCATTTTTTTCAATTTCCTGCCACAGTTGGGAGATGCTGAGTTCCGTATTCTGCGCAAACTGCTTCAACTCCGACAGCGCATCAAACGTGGCCAATTTGTCTGATACGTCGGACTCACACGCCATGATCACACTGAGCAAGTTACAGTTCAGTTTGTCACATGGCTGGCCGTTCACGGCGGCCGACAATTCTCGAAACCGATACGCCAACATGTCTTCAGCTCTCTCAAAGTCACTGCGCTTCAGACTGGCTTCCAATGCGTTCATCATCACTTGTTCGATAGGGTTAAACATGGCTTCGTCTCTCCTAAACTGACAGTGTGGCCCCGGTGAATCCACAGGGCGAAAAATGTTCCGTCGATGATTTCACTGACTCCGTGACAAAGCTCGGGGAAAAAGCGTAAAGAACCTGTGCCTGCGCTGATGTTTTCTTGGACACACATACTAAGGCACGCCCACCTTGCAGGAAGGGCAATGGCATTATGCTAGGAATGTCATAAACTGGATAACATCGATAGAAATCCTGACGCACTGCCCTATATCGCGTTCTTGGTCGCTGAACGGCATAAATTTATGGAAGACCGATGACATTTACTCACTTTGAAGCGTGGTTAAAAAGAAACAAGGCCACGTCGATCCTTTTGATTATTTTGTTTATCTCTGGCTTAGTAACACAAACCACCGACATCTACGAACGCATGATCAGTGTGTTTTATCCGGTCAGGTATCCCGTCATTGATATCCATTTCGACAACACAATCGTGTCGGCGGACGCTTTAGAAGAGGGATTTGCGGGAGGCAATAGTCTCTTTTCTCTGACTCTAAACCCGCAAGGTTCCATGCAGTTGTTCAACATGATTGAAAATGCGCCCAATGACATCTATCTAATCCGCCTTTCCGGCACCTCTCCTATTGATGAACAATGGCTGGGGGGCGCCTCTGACAGTCGGCGATTTTCGTTACAGTTAATTGGTGGATATTATGATCGCATCGAAGATGATGGATTAGTGCCCACCAAAATAAAGCGCCTGCATTTTCCCTCCACTGATGACATGAGCGGATGGAGTTCATTTAGCGATTCACCATCCACGTGTTGCGAAAACTATTTTAGGTTGATTGGCTTTTATCGATTTGTTTACTTCCGCGAGAAGCAAGATATCTACGATCAATACAAGATGCAGTTGGTTGAGCCAAACTCGGACATTGCATCGGCCACCTTAGAGGATGTCTTGCATGATCTTCACCTCAATACGTTCGTGGAAAAAAAAGAGTAACCGTCAGATTGTCTCTCTGACGTCAGCCTCGGATTTACGTACTCAGTTGCTGCGCCACAATATCGATAGAGACCCTGACCCGTTCGGGTTGGTATTCGTTACCGCGGTACAGGGCTGCCAGTGGAAACGTTCTGTCTGAGAATCCCCCTCGAGTTTTTGCAGCTCTCCTCGCTGAACATAAGGTGCCGCCAGAATATCCGGCAGATCGCTCGCGCCTGAAGCCAGCATGGATTTGCAACTCAGGCATAGCTGGTAGGCATAACGCGACAAACCATGCCCCCGTGAACCTGAGACCGCGTTGTCGGGCGCTCGGCAGTTCCCTTTGTAAGCAGCGGGACAATACTCCATATTCCACGGCGTTTTTAGCCAGGGGCACGGCGTGTTATCTTGGTGTTTTAAAGTGTCGGATGCGTTGGTAATGTCGCGCAGTTGGCGCCGCTAGTTGATGAGTGTTGCAAGGCTTGGTGACAAATGTGGTCAAGGTGTTCGAGTAACGCATGGGGCATAACAACCTCCCAGTGGAAGAACCCATACCACCCAGAAGCCTCAATCCCAATAAAGGGTGGTGAACTGATGTAGCTGTATTGCGCTGTTGAACTTAATATGCTGACTAAGCTGCATGTCTACTGGTCACCATTTGGGACGACTTTTTCTATTATTCGTCTGACATCTATTAAATCGGTGGTTACTCAGTATAACATATCACTCGCGCCGTTAGGTGAGAGGAAGAGGCCATAAGGGCTCCACCTCTCCATTTGCTATCGAGATAAGACAGAGGACATTCCGCTCAGGTGAGCGCTCGGCTCAGCGAAAGTTGATGTAAAAAGTGACGTTCATCCTCTGTTCTTATCGTCTTCCATTACGCTTACTGGTTACTTTGCTTCCCAAGTCGGAATGTAGTCCTTCAGATCCTGCATGGCAGCAGCACCCACGTAAGGAACGGCGGCGAGCTGATCCATATCCGCGATAGTTCTCGCTGCGATGATGTTGTTGGCTGCCGTGGCATTCATCGCTGCTTCAATATCCAGCTCCGAAAGTGTTGCCTGGTTGACGATGTCCAGCACGGTTGCGACTTCGTCACCGGTGAAGCTCACGCCTTCCCAAGTACCACCTTCAGGCAAAGACTCCGAGCCGCAGTTTTCAGATCCCCCCGCTTCGCAGTAGCGGCGGCTGAATTCACCTTCAAACTGGGCAGCCACCTCTGCGCTGTGGATGACCAGAACATTCTCATCGTTACCAAAGGCTGCAGAGCCGGATACGTTGTGTGAGCCGGTGATGACCAGATCGTCAATAATCCAGTATTTGTGGTGGAACTTGTCACCGCCGTTCAGGTTCGCAATCCGGACGTCAGCTGGGTTACTCCAAGGGTTGTCAGGCGCGCCAGTATAGCTGTCGGTTTCATAGGCGCCATTCGGGTTCAGCTTAGGGGTGTTGGCCATATCCATAAACTCGCTGTAGTAGCGGCTGAAGAAGCTCGGGTCTCCCACCCCTTGAACTTCAACACCAGCGTCATGGCGGAGTTTCATTTTATCCGCAACATCCTGAGCACTGAAAACAAACTGGGCAGTATGAATACGCGTGTTGGCCGCAGTAACATAATTTTCCAAGTTTTCCAGAGTTGAACCGGTGTACAGGCTGGGTGACTGCGGCGTAAATTGCACATCCAGTCGAATGTTCTCGTTGTCGGTGTAAGCGGTCTCAATTTGGTGGTCTACTTTGCCCAAGCCGAACAGAGAGTCTTTTGCACCTCCAGGCCCGTCCCCCCACATTTGCAGAAATTGGGTGGTGTAAATATTCGCGAGCTGTGAGGATTCGACAGTAACTAGGTGGTTGGCGTTACCGTCACTGATCAGGTTCCCTTCTCCATCCAGATCGCCGTGGATACCACTCTGGGTAAAGTTAGCTGACGCGACCAAGACTCTTGCATTATCGACAACAATAAATTTATTGTGCTGGATTTTAGAACCTGCACTTCCGTTTTCAGTATCGTCGATCCAAGGAACATCGCCTGCATTTAAGATATTAATGGCTTCCTCATTTTCCCCAGCGATATTGTCTTCATCGGTAATAAAACGTACCGTTAAACCCTGAGCTTTTTTCGCTACCAGGACGTTTGCAATACCCGGAAGATCCAGATCATAGACAGCAAGATCAACCGATATCTGAGCGCTATTAATGAAGTCAATGATTTTTGTTTCCAGGTTCGCTTGTTGCGCTGGAGCATTGACTGGGTGGTTAAAATAAACGTCAATATCACCAGCATACGCAGCCGAGAGAGAGGCAGAAGCAAGAATTGATGTTGCAATCAGTTTTCTTATAAACATGTATTATCCATTATTTTTGGTCAATTTTACGAAATATTATTAAAATATAATTATATTGTTGATAATTAAATTAATAACGAGTTCGACTTAACCTATTATGCTCGTTATTAATAAGTGTACATTTGACTTTGATTGGAATGGATGTAAAGCCATGATTTTATTCGAGCTACAGATTTGTGACTATTCCGAACATTTCAACAGAAATGTTTTCGCACGTGTCAATGCGGAATAAAACTCTATATCATTGCCAACATCCACTAAATAATCAGTGTTTTAGTCGATATCAGCAGTGTAAGTCTCTTTTGTATACAAAGGAATAACAACAAAAACACAATGAAGAATAGAAACAAATAGGTGAGTTACTTTTTTATTCTAATGATTTTTTAGCTGTTAATTAATGATAGAAAAATATGGAACGTATTCAATAATTATAAGCTTATGTGGCAAGGAAACACGCAAGCTTAAATAAATACATGGAATGGTTCTCCAACTGGAACAGGTATTAGGTAATCTGCACGTAGTAATGAAGCTTACGTTTACGCTATATGTGTAAGCTGTAGATTAAGACACTCATTTGTGATGTTCCTGAACTCATTTATACACCGCCAAATTCGCGTGTCGCTGATGAATTCTGTCCATTTTCATGCCAATCGAGCATCGCTTTTTAGTGGGGGTCGATCGGTTTTATACCAGACGTTATCCGAAGGGAAGATTTTTCCTGAAACGCCCGAGTTGTTTGTGCCCAGCGACGAGTCAGGCTTTTAGGTTGTTATGTAACACTTGGATGGAATACAAACGACTAAGAGACTTGCTCCATTCGTCATACCCGCGCTAGATAATTAGCAAGCCAGATAGTAAATTCGGTTAGAACTTTACATTTGGACATGAAAGGGCTTTCGTTAGGGCAATTGGGCGTCTCCATTGGCGTTGTGACGTACCCAGACTTCCAAGGCTCGACGACAGAACTTGTTAAAGCAGCCGATACGGCGCTTTTTGAAGCAAAGGACAAGCGATTCGGACAATAAAGAATAGTGAGCTCATTGCAATATGTGGTCAATGAAAGTTCTTACTTTGTGAGATGTTATAACCGAACTCGGATAAACAACATACAATTCAGTAGACCATGTATAGTCAGTCAGCAAATTCTCCAGAGTTTCTCGCTCAATGTAATCATTGACAAGAAAGTCCAGTGCACACGCAATTCCTACTCCATTTTTTGCCATCTCGACTAACATGGCTTCAGAGTCTGATCGAATCGTTGAATTGAGATCGACAAATTCATACGATTCATCCGAAAAATTAAAGCGCCACTTATCCTTAGTGAGGCAACTTCGGTAGTTCATGCATCGATGCTGTTTCAAGTCAGACGGGATGTTTGGCGCACCATGTTTATCTATGTAATTCTTGGATGCGACAACCTTTGTCCCTATGTCCTTTATTTTTCTACAGCGGAAACTGCTATCAGGCATATCACCGATATGAAAAGCCAAATCGATACCGTCAGACACTAAATCATCGAGTGTATAACCATAGAAAAACTCTAGTTCTACTTTGGGGTAAGCGTGAGCAAAGGAGCTAATTTTGTGCATTAGGCTTAAGTCATGCTCGAGAACAATGGGGAGCCGCACTTTAAAAGAGCCACTCAATGTATCGTTTCTCTGGTCTATCACATCATGGGCGTCTTTGATGTCGTCGAGAACCTTCGAATAGCGTTCATAGAGATACTGGCCATGCTCTGTCAGTGATAGTGTTCGGGTTGTACGCTGAATAAGCGTACATTGCAATTCATTCTCCAATTGGCGTATCTGTTTACTTACAACTGATTTAGACAATACCAGCTCATCAGCAGCCTGCGAGAACGAATTGTTTTTTACTACGGTGTAGAAGGTTGTGACCAAATTTAGATTCAGGTTTCTCATAGAAGCGCCTCAAATAGTAAATATATTCTAGCGTATTACTACTAAAAGAATTCGGAAGTTCCTTTTACACATCTCACGTTATCGTTTCTCTGTGAGAACAATCTTTCCACGCAGCTTTGTTTTTCACACCATCGATCTAGCTCATTCTGTGTCCAGGTTAATTTCCGAAAAAGGATATAGAAATGACAAATATCACTTATGACATTGCAGATTTGACTCTTGCACCTAACGGGACTAAACGAATCGATTGGGCACGTGCACACATGCCTATTATGCGAAGTCTTATCGAACGCCTAGAAAAAGAACGACCATTCAAGGGCTTAACTATTGGTATCTGCCTTCATGTCGAAGCCAAAACAGGCGTATGGATGGAAGCCCTGACGAAAGGCGGGGCTAAAGTTGTTTTGACAGGCTCACCTGGCTCGACTCAAGACGAAACTGCCGCGGCGCTAGTAAAAGACTACGGAGTTCATGTGTTTTCTCACCGAAATGAGTCATTTGAAGACCACATTCGCTACTGTGAAAATGTTCTGAGCTTTAACCCAGACATCATTGCTGACAATGGTGCAGATTTGCATGAGCTTGTGTTTACTCACTCTGAATTTGAACATCTTCAAGATACGCTGCTAGGTGCAACAGAGGAAACGACCACAGGTGCAAATCGTCTCCGTGAAGACTTCAAATCTGATAAGTGGTCAACGTTAATCATCAACGACACTATGTCTAAGCGCATCATTGAAAATCGCTTTGGGGTGGGTTCATCAGTTGTTGACGGCATTATGCGAGCCACAAACGTCATGCTGCATGGTAAGAAAGTGGTTGTTATCGGCTACGGTTACTGTGGTTCTGGTACTGCACAACGTCTTCGTGGTATGGGGGCTCATGTAACCGTGGTCGAGAGTAATTCTCTTTCTATGCTTGAAGCGCATATGGAAGGTTTCTATACCTCAACGCTTGAAGAAGCGCTGCCGGATGCTGACATGGTTGTGACCATCACTGGCCGTGATGATGTTTTGCGTAAAGAGCACTTCCAACTCATGCGTGATAAGACCATCATCGCAAACGCAGGTCACTTCCAACGTGAAATCAATTTGTCCGAACTCAAAGAGATGAGTCAGGGTATTCACCATATTCGCCCCCACGTAACCGCTTATCAAATAGCCCGTGAACACAAAGAGTTGTTTGTCTTGTCTGATGCTAATTTGGTGAACCTATCTGCAGGAGATGGTAATCCAATTGAAATCATGGACTTAGGTCTAGCGCTTCAAACTCTAAGTCTTGAGCGTATCGCGCTGAATGCTAAATCACTCACCAAGATACCGCAACCAGTGCCATATGACATTGAGGTGATGGTGGCTGAGCTAGCTTGTAAACACTGGATCAATCACTAAGCCCTACTAAACGGCGAGCTATTTTAGCTTGCCGTTTTTTGGAAAGAACAAGGAGATTTCTATGCAACCACTCTTTAGTTTACTTGGCATGGTAGCGCTGCTCGGTATCGCTTATGCCTTTTCTATGAATCGTAAAGCTATAAACCTAAGAACGGTTCTAGGAGCATTTATCATTCAATTTTTGATCGGCGCATTTGTGCTGTTTGTGCCTATTGGTAAAGAGCTGCTCCAGTATGTATCAAATGGAATCAATGCTGTTCTCGGTTATTCTGCTGATGGGATTGGCTTCTTATTTGGTGGCTTAGCCAGTGATAAAATGTTTGAAATGTTTGGTGGTGGGGGCTTCGTCTTCGCCATTCGTGTGTTACCAGTAATTGTTTTCTTTTCTGCTCTAGTTTCCGTTTTATATTACTTTGGCATCATGCAGATCTTCATTCGAGTCCTAGGCGGCGGTCTTCAAAAGCTCTTGGGTACAAGTAAATTTGAATCGATGTCAGCAACCGCAAATATTTTTGTTGGTCAAACCGAGGCCCCCCTGGTTATCGCCCCCTATATTAAAAAGCTTAGCCGCTCTGAACTCTTCGCTGTTATGTGTGGAGGCCTTGCGTCTATCGCAGGTACTGTGCTGGGTGGGTTCGCTGCGATGGGCGTGAACATGGAGTACCTCATTGCAGCATCATTTATGGCAGCACCTGGTGGCTTGTTGTTTGCAAAGATGCTATTGCCTGAAACTAAAAAAACGGAAGAGTTGGAGGCTGACCGTGATAAGAGTAACACCAGTGAATCAATAGAGACTCACACACCTAGCAATGTGATTGATGCGGCCGCAGAAGGTGCATCTAATGGGGTCGCTCTAGCGATTAATGTTGGTGGTATGCTTCTGGCGTTTATTGCTTTAATTGCCCTCTTAAATGGCCTACTAGGTCTAGCTGGCGGTGTTGTTGGTATACCTGAGCTGTCATTAGAACTCATACTGGGTTATCTGTTTTCGCCTGTCGCTGTGATCATTGGTATACCACTCGAAGAAGCATTTAACGCCGCAACGTTTATTGGTCAAAAGTTAGTTCTTAATGAATTTGTTGCCTATGTTAATTTTACTGAGTTCTCAATTGACAACCCATTATCTGAGCGTACCACCGCTATTATCACCTTTGCACTGTGTGGTTTTGCTAACTTCTCAGCAGCAGCCATGTTGTTAGGCGGCCTAGGTAGTATGGCAAAAGAAAGACGCTCTGAGATCTCTAGCCTGTGTTTATATGCCATCCTCGCTGGTACATTATCTAACTTAATGAGCGCCACAATTGCTGGTCTGTTTTTGTCCTTTTAATCTATAGGGAAAGGCTTTAAGAGGCTCAAGAAGCCTCTCTCTATTTTTGTACAGCACTACATTAATCAGAGATAGTAAGAAAACAGGTGTAAAAAGCCTTTTAGATGGGAAGAGATCTGGCGAATGAAAACACGGTTAGAACTGAGTCATCATCTAATGGTGCTATCTCTATTTAACCTCGCATTGACAGCAAACTACGCTCCAACAGGAAGAGGTCGATCGCTAGCAAATGTCGACCTTGCGGGTGCCGTTTCTGGTTTGGGGCTCTCCTTGTCCTCCCTATTCGTCACTTAACCTGATCGGGATCTGGATAGGCTGATTTTGACTCAGGGACGCGTCAATGAGAGACGCCTGATCAAAAAGACCGGTGGGCCGATTGCCCACAATATCCTCCAAGATCGGCTCGACAAACACCGAATAAGACTCGTTCGATTGCCAAGGTGTTGTGGGGCTAAACACCCACTGGCTTTCATGCGCTCGGACATCAATGGCGCCCGGAACCAGTTGGCCCCGGCTGTCTTTGATCCTGATTCGAAACGCCAATGAGGTGTGGTCAATTGGCGACGGGAAACCCATGGTGATAGGCATGGTTGTCCCTCTTGGAGGCGAGCTGATGGTCCAATCGGACACCACAGGCCTGATGAAATGGGCTTTGCTCACACTGAAGGTTTTAACAAACGTCGAGGCGCAGCCCGACGCACTCATGTCACCAGCCTCGACCACTAAATGATACGTTTCGCCCGCTTCAAGGGCCCGCCCTAGGGTATTGTGCGCGATCAACCCGGTTTTGACCCGGCCGGGATCAAACAGCAGGGTCAGTCTTGTTCTATCAGGGCTCCAAAGATCGACTTTGTTTTCAATGAAGACGCCGTCCAGTTGAGTGCCAGAGGCATCGGTCAGGTACACGTGTGACAACGCATTGGCCGTGTTCATTGGCTTTTCAAAGTAGACGTAAAACCTCAATAGGTTTTCAGGTAACACCTCAGCCGTCGGGTAGACGGCTGAGACAAGCTCGGTCGGATGGTTCTCACGGCAATCCTTCGACTGAGCCAGGCCGGACGCCACAGAGAAGATCAGACCTATCGCGACTCGCTGTGCCGGGTTCATTACGTGTCATCCTTTTTGGACAGTTCACGCGTCATATCAGGATAACCCGCGTCGGTTTTGAGCAGATTTTGGAACTGTCGGAACATTTCCTGCTCTGGGTAGTACTGATAGTCGTTAAAGTTATACTCGCTGATGAAATCGTTGAGACGAAAATACGCGCCTTTTCGGAAGGACACTAAGTCAACATCACCGGTGCGCATATTCCGTTTCAGTGTTGCGATGAATTGGCCATCTTGATCCGCGGCTTGCATCACCCCTGACAGTGGAACAGGTCGAGTGGGCACGCCAGCTTTCGCCCACATCTCCGGTGTGGATAAGCCGTCTTTTTTATTGGCTTCGGTTAAATCGGCCACGCGGATCAGGTCAGCACTGCGCTCTTTATTGACCACCAAGACAAAGTCTTCTTGCTGCTGGGTATGGTCGGTGGCGGTAAAATGAATCACATCGAGTGGCGTGTTGCCATAGCCAAGCTCGGCGATCGTTTTGCCTTTGACGTGGGCGCCGTCTGACAGCTGAGCCGTAGAAATAGTGACCAAGGGCGTACAAGTGTAGGCGGCCACAACCGTTTCCACCCCATTGAGGTTCAACACTTCCATGGCCCGGATCGGCGCTCGGGTTTCGGTTTGGTTATGGACGGTGTGATAGATTTCAATCTGTGAGCGTGTATCTTTGTCGGTGAACGGGTAGTCGACCTTGCGTAAGGTGGAGGCAAACTCTCCGGTCGACAAGCTCGACACATACAAGGTGCCGTTGACATAGTCTAAGTCCGTAATGGCCAGTGTGGTGGCTGGAATATCGCGCCAGAACGTTACGGCCTCTTCTGCGGTGTCGGTCAGGGCTTTCACCGTATGTTTGAACTGACTTAAGTTCACCTTCTCAATGTGCCCCTTTTGATTGGCTTTGATCAGTGCGGCGCGTTTTTGCTTGCCTTGAAGGTAAGACACCGAAATGAACGCTTCCTTGCTGCGTGGGTGTATGGCGATGTCATGATAGTTCACATCGGTTGGCGCCACGTTCAACAGCGCAGCGATGGACGTGCCCGCGCCTTCAAGATTGTAACTTTCAGAACGGGTGGCGGGGGCGATGTCTGGCAACTGGTAGGCGAAAATTTGGCCCGAATCGGAATCGGCTACAAACAGCGTATTGGACTCGGCAAACTCGAGGACGGTGGCCGACATTGGCAACGCATCGGCGTTCACGGGCGACGACAAGGCGCCCATTGACAGCACCATCACGACGCTTTTCATTAAGGGTTTAAGGGGTAACATGTTCACCTCCAAAGTTAACGGGTCAGTGTGTGGACCACAGCCTCGAGCTGACTGTGGATGTGCGAATTAGTGAGTCGTTGGGTTGACGCATCAAAGTGGTCATAGAAACTTGGGATCGACAAGCTGCCTTTGACGTTTGCGCTAAAAAATGGGGCGGACTGCACCGCCACGTCTAGTACGCTGGCGGCCCCGCCGGGACCGGGCGAGGTGGCTAAAAAAACCACGGGTTTGTGTTGGTATACTTCTCTTGAAACTCGGCTGGCCCAGTCCAAGAGGTTCTTGAAGGCGGCGGTATACGTCCCGTTGTGTTCGGCCAGCGAAACGATGATCGCGTCGGCCTCTTTGAGCTTATCAATGAACTGCGTCGCCGCTGCGAGCTGGCCCATGGTTTTTTCGCGGTCTTCGCTATATAGGGGCAGTTCAAAGTCATTGAGATCTAACACCTCAACGCGGCCGCCCTCGACTAAATGAGCGGCGTAAGTGGCCAAGGCTTTGTTGATGGACTGCTGACTGGTTGAGGCCCCTAGGGCGATGATTTTCATTGATTTTCTCCTTTCGTGATTAACACTAGACCCAGTTCACTTACGGCATTGAGCGTCATTTTCTGACCTTCGATAAGCTGGCCTTGTTTGACCTTCTCACCATTGATGATCGCCGTGCCCCGAGTGATGAGGGCAACAAACGGTGTCGCCACCTCTACGGTTTCGTGATCGTCCAAGAATCCAATCTGGCAGTGCATGTGGCTGTCAAACGTGCCGTCGTCTGCACCACCGAGCACGGTCGTCAGGCGACCTTCCGGCAGGGGGACATTGTGATAGGCGGGCTCAAGGCCGGGTTCCGGGGGCAAGAACCAAAGTTGAACGATGCCCGCCTTCGCATCATCAACGCTGAATTCGGCGTGCTGCATGCCGGTACCGGCGCGCTGCACTTGTACGCCCGGCCCTTCAATGATGGTCCCATCCCCTAAGGTGCCTTGGTGGCCCACGCGGCCATGGGTGATCAGGCTAACAATGTCGACGTCCTGGTGCGGATGAAGGGGCGCGCCATCATTGGGTTTAAAATGGCCGTAGGCGAGATAGATGAAATCGTCCAACCCGTGGCTGATGTCAGAATTGGACTGGGCGCTGGGCCACACTCTGGGACTCATGGCCATGCGAGTTTCCACAATGCCGGCAAAGCCGCCTTCGGGCAATGTCGCTTTATCAATGATTCGAATGGTGTCGTTGTGCATCGGTCTCCCCTTACTCTTGAAGCCATAAAACCGCCTCACACTCGTGTGCGAGCTAGATTGCTTGGCAGTGTAGTGCATGCTTTAATGTCATAAATAGAAGCTAACTGGCATACCCTATATGCCTTTAAGGAATACCTATGGATTCGATTGTGGCCATGCGCTCGTTTATTCGGGTGGTGGAGACAGGCAGCTTTAGCGCAGTCGCGAAGGAGCAAAATACCAACCAGGCGACGATCAGCAAGCGAGTGGCGGGCTTAGAAAAGAAACTCGGCACCAAGCTGCTGGTGCGCGGCAGTCGACGTCATACCCTAACCGAAGCCGGACAGGCTTATTTTGAGCGCGTCTCACACATCGTGGCCGCCATCGACGAAGCGGAAGCGGAGGCACGGTCATTAACTGCGACGCCGAAAGGCCATCTTAAAATCACGGTGCCTACCATGTTTGGCAGCCTGTACGTGGCGCCGGTCATCTCAGAATTTTTGGCCGCGTACCCGGACATCGATTTGGACATCAAGTTTGATGAAAACCTGGTGGCTCTGGTCAAAGAAGGGATTGATGTGGCGATCCGCCTTGGCGATTTGCAAGACTCATCGATGATGGCCAAGACGCTGGGGTACGATGAGTTAATCATGGTCGCATCCCCAACGTACCTCGAGCGACACCCCGCGCCGACTCGGCTGGAAGAATTGAATGCGCACAACTGCCTCATCTACAGCTTGTCGCCAAAACGCGGCACGGTGTGGACCTTTAACCGCACGCCGGGCGCCTCTGAAATACCGGTATCGGGGAATTTTCAATGTGACAATGGTATCGGGCTCAAGGAGATGTTGCTGGCCCATGCCGGGATTGCTTTGATGCCCCGATGGATGGTGGATAAAGAACTGCGCACGGGCGACTTAGTCCACCTGTTGCCGGACTACGCTAAGCGCTACCCCATCAGTGCTGTCTTCACCAACAACCAATACGTGCCGCTCAAGGTAAGAGTGTTTTTGGCCTTTATGGAAACAACCATCGCCGCCGATCCGGTTTTATCCAAGGTGTAGCGCCCGGGTTTGAACGCGGTGGGGGCTCACCCGCTTCGCTTTAACGCCTCAATAAGCTGTTGACATTCATGATTAGACAGAGCAAACCATTTCTCGCCTCGCGTGGCAATGTGCACCAAAGCCTGACTGAGCGGATCGGCCCTTTCCCCTGCCTTACGCCTGAACACACTGTTCTTTGATGATCACCACACAGTTTTCTGCCTTCCCAGTTTAAGGCTCTTACACCGCAAAAGAAAAGGTCTAGCTTAAAAGCTAGACCTTTGACAGCAATCTTAGGCGCTGGGAGACGCGCCTTCGTCGTCGCTTAGTTAGGATACGGTCGGAGCCAGTACTGGTTGTATGGTATAGCGCCCTTCCGAAGTCCGACTGTCAATAGACCCTGGCTCATCACCAAAAGTGGCCATCGCCCCGGTGAGCTTCGCAAGACGGATATTGTCCACGAAGACAATGTCTCGGTTCTCGTCACCGGTATTGAGCACTTCAACCTTGAGATTTTTCCCTGAGGCCTGCTGATGGACTTGACCATCGACATTAAGCGTCAGCGTATTCCATCGGCCATACCCCAAACTCTCCCTCGCTTGATTGGCCGACAATGCTGCATTGCCTAATAAGGTATCGCCTGCCCATAGACGAATTTCGAAGCCAGAGACACTATTACCGTACTGGCTATTGCCTAAATCCATCGCCAACTGATAGTCAGCAGTGGCATCAAAAGTGTCACTCAACTCCTGACTTATCGAGCTACCGCTCCAGCTAATCTGCATGAAGTTGCTACCATCTACAGCGGAGATATAACTCCCTTCCCGTAGCATTGCCGTATTATAGCCCGCTAAAGTCCACCCCGGCACATCCCTAGCTAAGGTGTTTTCGGGGATCTCTGTACTATCAAATGACGCATTTTCTATCGCTATCTCCACTCTGGCCGCTGGAACCATGTCGCCCTCTTTCGGTGGCTCAACCGCGATAGAGGCCACCGCGGCAGTTTCCCGCTCAATGGCGACTGTCGTAAAGTCGACCTCCTTAATCCAACGATCTCGGTCATAGCTTCCCGATATGCCTCGCAGACGATAACTCTGGTAAGGAACACCACGCGTATCAATGGCCACAGTCATGTCATCTTGCTGCCCACTCCAGGCTAATGGCGAGGACACGCTTATCCATTGTCCTCTCGCATCCAATGCTTCAACACGGTAGCTGCCGGAACGCGTGGTATCGGGTTGATCTGCATCGGCCACGGCATAAGCCGTGCGCAATGTCAGTGAGGATAACGCCACCTTGTGCTTCATATCAAAACGAATAAACGCTGCACGATCGTCTGTGTTAGGGTTGGTCAGATCAGGCGCCTGCATAGCCACATCATAGATGTTGTCGTCGACCTTATTGCTCGCCGCCCGCCAAGCAAACGCCTCTCCCGCTCGGTCTGAGCCATCCACCAAATTACTCGGATTACTCCGACCAAACCAACTTTGTTCCGATGGCACTTGACGCACACTTCGATCGATATAGCCTTGCTCCCACAGTTTAACGACACCATCAATTTGACCTTGAGCAATCTGAATGGGTGTCGGAGAGCCTCCTCCTGAGCCTAAGACTGGGCCGGGGTTGATCACCTGTTCGTATCCCGCCAATGTACCACTTGAAGGACTGGCTCCTAATCGGGTGACGTTGCCGTCCCCATCAATGCCTAAGTACTCTTTGGCATAATAAACGGTCTGCTCCACGGGGGAGTAGGACGATAATATACCGCTGGTTGAGACTTGAATGAGATTCCCTCTGGTACCACTTTCGTATTGCTCCCGGTGGGTGTTCGCGGCCAGAATATCTTCACCATTCACGTTCGCTTCCAGCAACCTAAGTAGCTGAGAATTATCACTAATCCCTACTTTCATCAGACTATCGAGACGCTCGTAGTCCAACACGCCTAACTCCGAAAGTTTCCACGCCAGTTCACTTGCTCGTTTCGCTAAGAATCCTTTTTGGATCAGCGCTTGAGTCAAGAGATTCACATCGTTAGGTAAACTCGGTTCAAAGGTATGTTTCTGCCTAAAATCCCCTCCCAGTGCATTGCCCAGCCAATTGTATAGATTGAGCTCCTTTTCTCTTTCGGTCGGATAGCTTTGGTACATTCGGCGCGCGAGCTCATCAAAACGCTCTTCCGGTGCGTTACCCGCGATGGTGTGACGGATCCGTTCTCTATCCCACTCAGGGATCTCAAGCGTGGTCAGTAAGCTATCAAGCAACTGTGTTTGAGAGTGAGTTAGGGTTCCCGTTGAGGCGCGATCTTGCATAAAGAAAGCGTTATCATCACCGCGCAATGCCAGAGCAAAATCAGCTAAGCGGTCTTCGCCTGGGTACTGCTTTTCCACCTTGCTATACGCTTCAACATTCTGCACTGATAAGCCATATCGGTGTGCATCAAAGATGAACTGTGGGGTTCTTCCCATATTTTCCAAGGCGACGGCATAGGCAATGCTCGTCTCTTTGTATAGCCAACTCTGACCCGATTTCACATACGCCGCAATGAACGATTCGGACAACTGCCCATTGACGGCCTTCAGCACAGATACCGCCCGCTCTAACTGACCTAGGCTGGTTAGGCCTTCATCGATCAGGGTTTGTGCGCCCTGCGCTGAGAAGCCTTTAACCTGAAGATAAGTCGCCACGTCGCTATCCCTAGCTCCCCATGTTTGGCCATCCGTTTGGAAGATACTATCAATTTGACGATCGCTCGCTAGCCCTTCAGTGATCCGACGCTCGCTGTAGCCACTACTGTAAACCCTATCGTTTAGATAGCGAGTCGAGCCAAAACGAATTCGTGATGAACCGTAATCGTTCAAATTAATCGTAGTGACCTGTTTTCCTCCCCAGCCTTTGGCGATCACTGTCAAGGTATGGTTCCCCTCAAACTTCATCACTATCTCATCATTAGGCTGGCTGACGGGGCGACCACTGATTCGAGGCGTTTGAGTGTAAATGGTTTGTTCAACACCGTTGTAATACCCCTCTCGCGTGTAGGATTTGTAGCAAAGGTAGCCCTCGTCATCGAGGTAAAACTTAAAGCCATTTTGCCCCCGGTAGCCCGTACTAAACAGCGCACGTTCACCCACGTTATAGTTTGCTGGGTAATGTTTGACGTATACCGTGAAATCGGTACTGTCTGGCATGGTGTAGAAATCTGACGCCTCACTGCCACGCTCTTGCCCTAATGCCAATAATGACGTCACTTGCTCTCGGCTTGTAACGCCATTCTGAATGTAGGCCACCCAGTCTCCACGCTCCACGTTGAGTTCGGTAAACAAGGCCTGTTCGGCTTGATGATAATCCGCTGGAATGAGCACCTCGTCATGGGAGCCGCCCTGCCACGCAAAACGAACCGAATCTGGTTTGCGGTAGTAGTCTCGAACAAAGAGCGTCTGATCCCCTTTCGATAACTTCAAATCGAGGCCTTGTACTTCTTGTTGATAACCATCAACTGGCCCCGATAAGTACAGGGTCTGTGTACTGCCCCCTTGGGCGTTACTGCGCAAGATATGTGTTCCACCGCCTAGAATACCGGCATCACTATCTTGGGAATGAACAAAGTAACCGCTGACAGGGTCCACCGCTGGTAAACGCATCACCGTCTCCCCCAGCTTTAACTGAAGATGCTGCGCGCGAACGTCTGCGACATAGTTCTGTAGCATCACTGTTTTCGTTGGTTGCCCTGAGATCTGTATTTCTAGATCATCGCCCTGTCTCACAAAGGCTAACTGGTTCACCGTGACACCACTGCCTAAATCCAACGTATCCAACTTCTGATCCGCAGCGACGTTATTGATAACCCAATGTATTTTATCTGAAGAACGAACGGGGATAGCATAGTGATCATGGCCATCCAAGCCCGCGAGTTCACTGGCTTGAGCTCCAGATAACTGATTGTCACCGATATTCCCTAAATACTGAGACGGCGAAATCGTGACATTGTTTTGGCCCCCATTGTGGGTCAACTTCACGTCTACGGCATGACCGAAATACCCCTTAATGTTCAAATGAGGCGTATTGGCCAGCCCCACTTGAGCCTTATCGGCGTAGTAGAGGATCAAATCATCGGCCACACGCACCTGCACCAATTTGTCGGCCAACGCATCCGATGGCAGAAAAAGCGAAATACCTTGCTGATGTTCAGCCAGTTTGGCTGCCTCCACGGTGACCGTGTGTTCGACTTGGCTTAGATCGAGCTGAGTGACACTGTCTTGAGTTTGGCTGTGCTTTAGCTCTCCTCCTACCTGTTCCACCTGCTTTTCTACAGCATCCGTATTGACGGGCGTCAACCGGCCTTGCTTATCACCGTCAGCCTCAGGCAACGCAATCGAAACGATTTGCTGCCCTTGCTCTGCCCCCTGTGGAGGACTTAGCCATAACTGAACCACACCAGACTGACTCACCTGTGTATAATCACGGATTTGCAGCTCTAGTTGAGAGTGCGGATCGGTCGACTGGATCACCAAGGTGTCATCCACCATCCCGTACTGTAACGAAGACAGCGACGCTTCAAGGACAAATTGCATGAGCTGGTTGGTATGAGCCTCAGCCACAAATACGCCCGCGCCTTGTTGTAAGTTATAGGTATTCACCGCTTTGTCATTGGTGATATAACGAAGCTCCGATGCCGTATTTTCATCAAAGACGAATGTTTTCGCCACTTGAGTCAACGATTTCGCATGGCCATCGATTAAACCAAGACCTGGTAACGAGAAACTGTATCCATAAGGGTCTAGCAGCTGAATGACTTTACTGGTGTCTAGGCTACCGTCAGATTTGTACACTCCTTTTACGGTCAAAGTTCGCCCTGCATCTATCAACTCTAGGTTGTACCCTTTACGACGGATATGGATATCGCCATAGCGAGAGGATAAGCTAATCACCAACGTCTGGGTCGCTTTGCCAGAAATACCTTGCAAGGTGATTTCAGCATCTCCCTTACCATTCCACAGTACGGTATCATCGGAAGTACTCATTACTCGGTTATCGTTGTTCAACGAGTAGGTATTACGGCCTCCGCCACCCGCTATTTCAACATCGGTCCCGGACACATCAAAAAACTCATCCCGCTCTGTACCAGTGATCTCTGCACGACCAACGTTTTTAATGATGTAACTCTCAATCCCGTTCACATCAACCCGCTTATCAACGTGGCGCGTGACATCAGCACTACTTGAGGAATTGGCCCCCCGATCACCAGAGCGATGCACTAGATTGTCCATGATCACCAGCTCTCCGGTATAGCTGAGCACAGACTGGCTCCCCTGACTTGGTGCCAGTGTGACGGCTAATCCTCTTGCATCTAGGAGCACGCTGTCTTGCCCGCCTTGACCATCAATGGTTTTTATCTCTGTCAAGGCATCGAGGTTGAACGCATCCTCTTTTTCAGCGCCCATTGCTGCTGCGAGCACCGCGCCACTCAAATTAAACAAGTTTCGCTTCCCTGTGCGGCCATCAGCACGATAGTCAGGATCGGCGTCGCCTAGCTGGGCCCAGACAGTGTCGCCATTGGTCAGATAATCTGAGGTAACGGTTTCCACCCCTTTATATTCTATCTGTTTTTGCAGCACATAATCATGAGTGCCTCCCCAGGCAAACTTCCCATACGAAACCTTATTCTCTCGATCTCGAACTTGGAGGTACTTGTAGCCATCTTTAGAGAATAGATCTGACAAGTAGGCTTTCGTCTCGTCCCACTCCTCATTGAGGCTCGTCTGCAAGCTCTCAACGTCTGTTTTTATAGCGCGAGCTAGTTTAAGGGCCTCGGTTTCCACACCGATCCACGAGGCAAAGAACTGTTCGACTTTGTCTGCCGTACTAGAGAAATAGTCACCGTACTCTGCCAACTGCAAGGCGCCTTGCACCACCCCATTGATGATGAAGCCAGCCGCCGCAATAGCAACCCCAATCGGGCCGGCCGATGCGGCAATGGTGCCTAGCACAGACGCTGCCACCGCAGAACTCAGTGACGCGGCGATTGAAACCCCCGTCAAGGCTAAGCTCGCCGCTGTCGTCACCGTCGTCAGAACGGTATTCGCCACCAGTGATTTGTACTCAAAGCTATTGGTATCCCCATTCCCCGACCAGAAAGACTCCCACTGCATACCGATAGAGGCAAACGTAATTGGCGCAAGCGCCACGTCTAGCACACCGGCTTTCACCACCGTGGCCGCTTTGCTAAACTTACTGGCCGCCCCCAACGCTTTACCCGCCGCACTTAACGCTTTGGACACTGCGCTACTCACAGGTGACATCGCGACACCACCAACGAGTTCGGTCATCGTCAGGCCTTTATCTGTGGTCGACATCTGATCCCAGCTTGCCACAAGCTGACGAACTGAATTCAATGTCTCAAAGACATCCAGCGCCGAACCAAAGTTATCCACCGCGCCGAGCATGGCTCCTTTTTTGTTCGCACGCTGTAACTCGACATTGTCAGTGAAGGTCTTCAGCGTTGTCGAGCTATCTGTATCGAGATGGTTGCTAATGCGGTAGTAAGCGTCCGGCGATAATTTCACCATCGCCGCAGCGAGTCTCACCCGATCCATGCCATCACATGAATGGATAAACTGCTCAAAGTGCTGACTATTGACACTGATCACGCCAGCGCTATCGGAACCGATCAAGTTGTTATCGTGTAAGAACTGCCGAGCGTCCGTCTCTGACCACTTGGCCAGTTGCATCACCACATCGGTGTCATTTCCCGGAGCAATCCGCTTTTCGGTCGCATCTAGCGCCATCTGTTGTAAGATTTCAGTTTCTGACAAGCCCGAATGAGCGGCTTTGAGTGCTTTAAAACTCTCTAAGTCAAACCCTGTCGTATCTTTGGCCAACACATACAAGTTTTGCAGTTGGCGACGTTGAGTCACATCTAACCCTTCGCTCATCGACAACCATTGAGCCCGCTCATCCGCCTTATCTCCCAAGAGATTTACGGCTTGTTTGGCGACCTCAATTTCGAGTGAAACCGTTGGAGATCGCCTCAACGTCTCAACAAACTGAGCGGCAGGCGCGTCGCTTGCTACACCGTCACCCAGTAATTGATTGACATCGCCGCCATGCATTTCCAACTGTTTTTTCACCAGACTGGCGATGTTCTCCAGCTCTGGCTGTGCGGGTACTTGAGATAACACGTACGCAAAACGAGCGGGGTCAAACTGCACGGCGACGGTACCGCCTGCCTCTAACTGAGCAAGAAGCGGCATCGTGACGGGTTTACCTTCAATGGTCGCGCCCATATCATGCAACAACACAGCGGAGAGCTCGGTCCCACCTAGTGAGACGGGCTCAGCGGTAAGGAGCTGTTGACGATTATACGCTCGCCACTTCGCGACTTCGCTTTCGTGGCCTAAATAGCCAAACATGTCTTGCACATTGGTACTATCGTTAGCCAAATGACTAGGGATAGCCCCTTCAATGCTTGGGGCCAATTCACTCAGTTTTGACCACGTATCAAGTTGAACTTCTAAGCTCGAATTAACGTGGCTATCCACCAATTGCAGCACGTTGCGCGCCACGTCGACATCAAGTCCAGCTTGCAGCAAACTATCAACATCAGTGGTTTTCAATTGTGTTTTGAGCAATTTCAGCGCCGTTTCGGCCACTGGCTGCTTCGCCTGAGTCGCCATAAACTCCACGAGATCCCGCCCCGAATAACTCAGCTTACTGATCAAATCGGAGGCAGACAGATCCATATCGGCACTGAGGCGTCGGCCATCGATCGACGCCCCCATTTGGTATAACAATGCAGGCGACACTTTCAACCCAGCCAGGTCGATATCCGCCATTTGCCTCAAACGCTGATATTCCGTCAGGTAATGCCCCTCAGAGAGCAGCGTTTTTAGCTGCTGTAATGAGGCATTGCTTTCTGCCTGATGAGGCTCAAAGCGATACAGCTCAAACTGAAGCTCTCCATTTCCGGCTTTATCCGCCGCATAATAGTCTGCCAACGTCCCTTGCCAACCATCGCCGGCCTGCTGAAGGTGAGCTTTTACTATTTTGCCCAATGCGTCGGCGCTATTCACCGAGTTTTTAGAAGAAACCACCACATCGGCAAAGTTGGGATCGTAGAAGAAGTAACTCGCTTTACCCGCGATCGTTTTTTTCGCTAGTACGAGCGCGTGATTACCGGTATTGAGCTGATAAAAACTGTCGCTGCTATTTTGCCCTAGCCGATGAATAACCTGAGTTAAACTCTGCTTCCCTTCACCGACTAATAGGCGCCCTTGACCATTCGCTGAATCCGCTTGTAGCTGATCTAAGGCTTGAGTGAATGCCAGCGTTTGTTCGGCTTCTTTCTGCGAAACCGTGGCATCTGTCGCCGAATTGCGCACAATCTCAGAATGGGTGAACACGCCATCCAAAAAGGTATTTTTGAATCCTGCGTCACCACCCTGAGACAAAGCGTAAAGATAAGCCTGCCCTAATCCCGCACACTTTCCTTGGGTGTCCGTATTACCGACATAAATCGATTGAGGGGCAAAATGCAGTTGTGCCTTGACCCCCTTTGCGTGCTTATCAACCACTTGACTTAAGCCTACCGCCCCAGACTGAAGGAGCCCTTCCCAACTGACTAACTTCTCAACCAACTGAGCACCATTCATTTGGCTCACATCGACGGACTCGGTATAGCCTGCGCGAATACGCGTAATACCATCTTTGAACTTGGCAAACTCGACGGGGTTATTGACCGTCTTTCGCAGCGCCGCCAGATCGAGTTCGCCATTGGCATCGGCAAAAAACTCACTCAAAATAAAACGTTGAGCAGGATCGAACTCTGAGGAAATTACGTCTCCACGAGCGTAAGCTTCCATTAAGCCCACTATGGCGAGACCGCGGTAACGTTCCGAAGAGGCCCCCGTTTGGCGCCTCAGCGACGGCGTTTGATCCGGCAGCGCTTTAAGACTGTCAATGTCGCCTTGCGACAATGCCGTCTCACGTAATAACAATGTCCCTGTGTAGCCATCACTCATTGCTTGCAGCACTCGCTCGCTATCGGCTCGGACCACTTGTCTGATCTGCGCCTTCGATAAACGGACGATTTTTTGTTTGCCTGCTTGCTCTGAGATATACACCAACTGGCCATTCCATACATTGATGGTCTGTGTGTTCGCCAACGCCCCTTCCGGCTCGAACAACGGCCGGATATCCGACGTCACCAATTCCTCTGCCGCCAATAAATGACGCTCAACCATAGGATCGAATGTATTCGCGAGCGCGTCAGCGTGAATACTATTTTCCAGTTGCGAACGTAAGGCGGCGAATTCCTCTGCCGTTCCCGTCTCTCCACTGCCATTCAAATTGAACAAGCGACGAATTTCAGCAATATTCGCGGCGGTAAGGGAGCGAGACGCGCCGTCTTTTGTGGCTAGATTTAGTCGAGCGATCAAATGATCAACGTCATTCGGCTCAAACAACTGCCAGATATCCGACGACACCAACTCCTCTGTTGCCAATAAATGACGCTCAACCATAGGGTCAAATGCACTCGCGAGCGTGTCAGCGGGAATACTATTTTCCAATTGCGAACGTAAGGCGGCGAATTCATCTGCCGTTCCCGTCTCTCCACTGCCACTCAAATGGAACAAGCGACGAATTTCAGCAATATTCGCGGCGGAAAGGGAGCGAGGCGCGCCGTCTTTGGTGGATCGATTAAATTGAGCAATCAAATTATCAACGTCAAAGGTCGTCACTGGACCATTGTTCGCATATAAATCGGCTAGCAATGATTTGACGGATGCTTCTGCGCCTTGGCTACTGCTTACCGCATCCGGTGTTCCAAAGCGGTTGCTGAGTGTCAGTAACACACTATTTACCCCATCATGCACGGCACTGTTGAATCCGCTTAAATTCAGCCCTGAAGTCATCTCTGTCTGTGTAAGTCTTGAGCCACTGTAGGTAAACACGGGCGCAAGTTGGGATGGACGTGGCGTCGAGTCCAGCGCACGAATGCCATCCAGATGCTCATTGGCCGTTTGTAAATACTGCTTAACGATTTCGGCTCGGTCTTCAAAGAGATCACGTATCACTTCCGAATCAAGTTCGTCTTTCGCCATCTCTTTAAGCGCGGTGAGGGCTTGCTCTGGTGTCACCTTATGCTGCGCTGCATAGTGCGCTTGGTACGCCTCTGCATAGGCCTGCGAATAAGCCCCCAAATCCGGTTTGAGCAAACTCAGAACCGAATCAAGCAGTGCTTTTTGCTCGGCAATATCAGGATTCAATCCATCATCAAAGCCGAGTCCGCGTTCAATATTTTCCAGTAACGCGTCATATTCTTTCTTCAATTCGGTACTGAATTCCTCTGGCGTAACGTCGGCATTCTGATAATTCGCCAACGCTTTAAACTGATCTTTTAACTTGTACCAATAGCGTTCAGTATCGGAATAGAAGAGCTTAATATCCGCTGTGTTTCTCGACAACGAAAGCTCTGCACTGCTATCAAAGTTCAGCAATAGAGCGTTCAAACCACCGGATGTTTTATAGCTGTGTGCTTCATTCACGGAAAAACCGGTAATTTCAAAGTTAGCACCGTCCATAGCCAGCTTATTGACGAAGGTAACGTAATCACCGTCTGTTTTAGGATCGTAGTTACTGACTTGATGCATGGCTTGCGCGGTGAACTGCATCGCGACTTTGATCGGTTTGTTCTTTTGCACAAACAAATTGGAACCAAGGTGGGCTTTCAGTTCTTGTATATCACGCGAAAGATGGGGGTTGGCTTTGCCAAGTGATTTAAGCTGTTTTTCAAAACGCTTTTTATCATCAGGGGACGTAAACGCGGCCAGCTGTTTCAACGCGTCGATCTCCGGCTTCAAGGTCGGATGACTTCCCTCGAGTCGCGCCAGTTTCGTCGCCAGTGCATCTCGGTTCGCAGGCGTCGTAAAACTGGTCAGTTTCTCCAACTGAACCTTAAGTGCAGGGACGCGTTCGAGTAGCTCTTTGACTTTAGAGAGTTCCATCAATGTGCCGGTGCGATTTATCGTCAGGTCCCAAGTGACTTTAGAGAGTCCTTTTTCAGTGTACTCAAATTTGAACCCGTCTCGTGGGTGCAGTTTTTGATTATCTGGATAGAGTTTTATCCCCCCTCGGTCCCAGTTCTTCTTCGCAGTGTAACCGAGTGTCCCTATGCTTAGCGGCGAATAATTGGTTCGCATATGCGTATCATATTCGTTGTTTCGCAGCAGCTCGGGTTGATCGTACTCTTGCAATTTGAAGCTTCCAGGGTTTGCCCCAACACTCGCTTCGATTCCTAACGAATTGAATAGGCCAATTTTCTCGCTGACCCCATGGCTATACCCCCCTGTCGAAGAAAACTTCGTTTCCGCGCTCACCTCGTGCTTAAATACGTTACCCGTGACTTTAATGCTCGGAATGGAAAGACTGAATCCGTAGCCCGTTTTCAATCCACTGTCTTTGTAGTCTGGATTGGTCACCCCAGCACCGACGCCTAACCCTGCCGCTCCGACCACATCGAGATCGTGCTTAAGCCCCTGTTTATGGCTAACATCCCCTTTATCCGCATCGGCCAACAGTTGATCCGGTGTCATGCTTCCACTTAACAGGCCACGAAGGACACGCTGCAGTTTACCATTGTCATCTTGGTCAATACTGAAGGTCGCCACGTTCTCAACATTGTATTCAAACTTATCGGTTGCGGTGACTGAAGCGGAGGCCATCGCATAGCCTTTGCCCACTTTGGCGCCACCTCCCGCGGCCAAACCCACCGATAGGCTGACATTACCTTTGTTAACATGGCCAACTTTAATTTTGACCCCTGTCGCGGTCTTCTCAAAACTGAGCTTGTAGTCGTTTCCGCCCCCTGCCCCAACCGAGCCTGTGATACCGGCTGTAAACAAACTCTCGAACGGGTTTTCCGCCAAATTACCGCCATGGCTGATCCCGGCTTTCAGTCCCCAAGCCGCTTTTAAATCGACGTTGTCACCCACACTCATCGATTGGAGCAAGCGAGTGTATTGCTCAACCACATCGCCTTGAACCGCCCCTTGACGATTTAAGGCGCGTTGCAGTTTATGATCACCGTCTTTCATCCCCGCAATGACTTTATCAAACGTGCGATAGAAACGATCGGCTTGATTTAAACTATCAAAATTGTTCTTAAACAGCTTATTGATGCTGCTTTCTTGGCGTTTGGTTTCAAGATCAGTGAGGGTTTCTGTCAGTTGCGCAAGCGAGTCTGTTGACGTATCGCCCGCTGTGGTTTTTTGCTGCATCTGCAGCAAGGTAGACTGGTTATTCACCAACTGCGCGGTCAAAGCGCTCAAATCACCGCTTCCCGCAGGCAGATAGACTTTGTGATCTAGCATCGTCTTCAAGGTTTCGGCAACCGAATCCTCCGCTCCAAACAAAGAAACCTGACGGTCGTAAAGACGCTTGACGAGGTTTTTGTCAGAAAGGTGCTTGTCTCCACCAAAAAAGGCCTGTATTTGACGAAACACGCTGGTGTGCTCAAAGGAGGAATTCAACTTACCGGTGCGATCCAATAACCCTATCTGCTTATTGATTCGCTCCAATATCTTCGCTTGCTCATCCTGGATCAGCGTTTTACTGTCGGTGAACAGCGCCTCTCTCTCTGGCTGACCATCCCCAAACTTCTTATATCTGGGTTGATTAAGCAACGACCACGCAGAAGCCAGTTCTTTATGAGCGTTATTGATTTGATGGTAGAACTTACCCCGTGTCGTCGAAGGCTTAAGGTGCGCCTTAAACCAACTGGTAAAACGCTGCGTTAAGCTTGGGTCCCGCTGTTTTGATGGCACTTCTAAACGCTGTGCCCCTGTCAGCTGATTGGGTTTTTTATGCGCTTTTTCGCCACTACTGAACAGGAGACCTGAGTAGCTTGATTCCAGCCTTGAGTAATTCAGTTGATCATACAGAAGATCAAACTCTGGTTTACCCTGCGCCGTGGTGTATTCAAGCCAACCATCCGTGCCTTGATAACGATAGACTTTGCCATCGGTGGCTCTACCGGCAACACTGCCATCCTGAAGCGTCATCAAGCGCTGAAATTCAATACCTCGCGGAATCGCTTTTGTTGCCCAACTGTGCCCTTTAGGTTGGTAAACCTGCACCTCTCCTGCACTGCTATCGAGTAACCAGAGGCTACCATCGTTATGAATCGTGAGGCTTTGACTGGCTATCCCCGCCTTCGGTAATGAGAGCGTGCTCGGTTCGACCACTTTCTTCCAGCGAGTATCATAGATATGCAAGCTATCATCGCTGGTTTTAATGGCAACTCGTCCATCGGCCAAGACCGAAAAATCGGCACCCGCAGGGTCGACTTCCACCAAAGGCGACCATTCGCTGCTGCCCTCTAACTTGCGATAGACCTGCCCATTGGAATCCAGTAACCATTGCGTCCCATCAGGCGCGGTCACCGCTTTTTTTATCCCTGATATCGCCTCGCCATACGCGTCAAATACCTCTGTTGGTGATACCGATATGGGTTGCAGTTCTCGCTCACCCTCCGCACGTTGAATACCTAAGCTCACCGAGCCTAAATCTTCTTCTTTGACTGATGCACTCTGCAGTTGGCCATCTTGATCGACATACCAGATGGTCCCGGTTGCAGAGACCGCAAACTGCTGAACGCCTTCAGGTAACTGCACCGACTTAGTCAGAGTACGCAGCAATCCATCTTCCACGTCGGTTTCCAGTGTCGATTCAACAAAGCCATATTGATTCAGACGGACTAATTCACGCTGTTCATTCAGGGCATAAATCGCCCCATCGGCACCCAGTTTAAGCTGGCGGATCCCTTTGGTTGGCGTTGGCATCCATTCATTTTGAATAAAGGAGTAATACATGACTTGGCCATTAAGCAAACAATACTGTCGCTTATCACCAGCGGTAATAATCCCATTTCTTTCAATGTCGCCACCGGGGAACACACCTCGGTAGTCAGCACTCACCAGTGATTGAACGGCGCCTGTACTTGGGTTCAAAATACCGAAGGTCTGTTTGTGGTCGCTATCTTGTTGCCAAACAATCAAGCGATCATCATTATCACGAAATACTTTGAGCACATCGGCTTGGTTCTCGCCTTGCAAGGTGAGCGACTGAGGTGCAACTTCATGTGATCCGCCCGATACAGGCAGGTCAAATTTCACCACCGCGCCACTTTCGGTGACACCCACGCCCAGATTGTCGACAACGCTCAGTGAACGTAACGTCTCTGGTTCACCCGATGAGGTCGTCAGGCCTTTCAGGGTTATCGACCCTTCTAAGCCACCTAGCGTTCGTATCACGCCATCACTGCCTAAGACATAAGTTGCGCGGCTATTTTGAACGACCGTTTGGATCGTCCCTGCGGCAATCGAAACAGGTTCTGCCTGAATGACATTGCCATCTGCCGATTCGCTGATGGTTAATACCTGATCAGCACCAAAGACGGCGACGGCTTTCCCCGTGGGACTTAGGCTCAGTTCAGAAACATCCGTATATTTCGTTTGGAACCAGCCATTCTCTTTGCTGTATTGAAACAGTACGCCATCACGAACCAAGTAAGCGCTGTCTCCCACTGTGACGGTCCCAGTCAACAAATCAAAGGTCCCACTTTGGCGCACATCACTAATATCGGCAGACAGCACGGGCAACGCGGCGCCATGCTCATCATATCGCTGTAACAACACCTGACCCCTATTGACCGTGAGTCGCCCTGTATTGAACTCGCCAAGCTGAGTGAATGCTTCAATAGGGTTCGCGCTACGGTAGTAGCCCGATACGCCATTTTTCTGCTCAAATACATGCAAGTAACCGTGCGTATCCAGCGCAAAACCGCTCCCATCCTCGGCAGTATGAATGGCAACATATTTGACATCCGCTTTAGTGAAAAACGCGGTCATCGCCCTAGAAGCCGCAAGATCGAGCTTGTTGTCTGCGTCGATCACCGTCACTGCAACGGTGCCGTATTTATCTAGAGACCAAACATGGCGGGCTCCACCGTGACTCAGCACTCTCACGTCTTTCACTCGGTGAGGCATTTTAATCACGCTTTCAAACTGTTCAGGTTGAGTTTGAATGACCCAATATCGTCGGCTACTCGCTTTGACCTTGCCTTTATCTAGGGCATCGTACATAACGTACATGCCGTTAGGCTCTCGAATGGCGGTTGGTTGACCGGCATCAATGAGTTGCCGCCACTGGGCCGTTTTGCTCTGGTGTAAGGTCACGGCATCTGCGATGGGGATCGCTCGACCATTTTCCATACGGAAGGAACGGATCACCAATTCACGCCCCGATAAGCCGACTCCTGAGCGGTAAACAAAAGAAGCCACTTTATTTCCGTCACTGTCAACGTTCACATTCATGCTGAGCAAGGTATCCGTATGCGTCATGATTTGACCGTCAGCGCGATCAACATGGCTAGCCGCGGCCAACAATTGGCTGTATTCCTCATGCGTCTCATACTGACCTGTTACCGCATTGTAGGTAGACACAGTCAAAGGCTGGTGAGAGAAATTTACTTTCAGTAACTCGCCAGTTTGTGTAGGGATAATTCTGTCTGTCATTGTTATTGTTCTCCGATTTCGAATAATTGGCGCAGCGATGAGCCACGTGTTGTGCTGATCCCCTGCCCCCCGATGGCGTGCCGATTAAGCATCGGTCTGTAACTGCCATAACCGAGCGTACGTGCCATGAATGGCAAGCAATTCTTCGTGACTTCCTTGTTCCACTATCTGGCCATCATCAATGACCAGGATCCGGTCTGCGTAGCGCAGAGTATTGAGACGATGAGCGATACTGATGACCGTACGCCCCTTTGTAATTTGATCCATGTTTTCCATCACCGCCGCTTCGGATTCATAGTCCAACGCGCTGGTCGCTTCATCTAAAAGCAAGATATTAGGGTCCGTCAGCAAAGCACGGGCGAGCGCGATGCGCTGTCTTTGTCCTCCAGACAAACGCGCGCCTTTTTCTCCAACTTGTGTTTGATAGGCCTCAGGTAACTGAGTAATGAAGTCTTCTGCCCCGGCTAATCGCGCCGCCTCAATCACGGCGTCATCGGGAGCCTCTGGTCGGCATAGGCGGATGTTGTCTGCAATCGTCCCTGAGAAAAGTAGGCTATCTTGTAGCACCACACTCATGTTACGCCGCAGCGCCGCAGGGTCGGCGATCGCCAAGTCAATACCGTCGACCATGACTTGCCCATGCTGGGGAATATACAGACGCTGCAACAATCGGGTGACGGTGGACTTTCCAGAGCCAGAAGGGCCGGTAATACCAATGAATTCGCCAGGTTTGATGTCAAGATTGAGATTACTTAACACCTCTTTGCTGTCTTGGTGATAGCGGAACCGAACACCAGTAAAGGTCACGCCGCCCTGTAAATGGGGAACCGAAGCCAACCCTCCCGTTCCGCTCTCACTTTCTTCATCTAGAATGTCGCCCACTCTGCGCAACGAAATCAGCGTATGTTGAAAGTCCTGCCAGACCTGAGCGAGGCGTAAAATGGGTTGCGTTACATGGCCTGACAACATATTAAATGCCACCAGTTCTCCTGGTGTGAGTTTGCCTTCCATCACCAGATTGACGCCCCACCACAACAAAGCGGCCGCCGTCATTTTCTGGATAAGGCCAATCCCTTGCCCGGCCCAAATGCCGACGATTTTGGCTTTAAAAGAAGCGCGAACAAAAGCGGCCAACTGTCGCTGCCAGCGATGGAGGAAATCCGCTTCGGTTGCGCTGGTTTTGATGGTTTCAATCCCAGTCACCGATTCGGTTAAAAAAGCCGTGTTATCCGCGCCGATTTCATACTCGCGCAGCACTCTGGCACGCAATATTGGTCCAATCGCCAGCCAAAAAACGAAATAGATCAGCAGTGAGCCTAAGACCAGCCACGTCAATTCAACCGCGTAGGAAAACATCACCGCAATAAATAAGCCGACAAAGGACAGATCCATGACCATCGTTAACGCCGAGCCCGTTAAAAATTGGCGGATTTGCCCCATTTCCCGGATCCGCGCGATCACCTCTCCGGTTTGGCGCTGCTGAAAATACTGGAGCGGTAGCCCGACCAAATGCTGATACAACCGGCTAGACAGCTCTGAATTGACCTTACTGGCCAGGTTGGCAAACAGCCATGAACGCAAGAACCCATACAAAGGCTCAAACACCGCCAACACCAGCATGGCAAAGCCCAAGACTTGTAAGCTTGAGAGACTTCGGCTGACCAACACTTTATCAATGACATTTTCAAACAGCATCGGCGTGACCAGGGCGATCAATTGCAGCATGAGCGACACCAACAAGACATTTCTAAATTGGCCCACATGCTTGCGGACAGAGGGGAAAAACCATGATAAGCCGAAGGCTTGGCGTTTTTGCGGCTCGACATTTTCCGCCAGCAAAATCGTTTGCCCTTGCCAGTGCTGCGCGAATACCTCGATCGGGTAACGGCGAACTTTGTCGTTATGGGGTTGATAAACCGTCACGAACGCGTCATCAACGTCTTGCAAACATAGCCAGCCCTGAGTGGTGTCCAACAGTACAGGTAATGATAAGGCGCTGAGACGTTCCACCGACACGGTCGCCTGTCTGGCCCGAAGGCCTATCCATCGCGCACAGCGGCACAGGTCCTGACTGTCCGCGGCCCCTTCCGCCCGCGCCAGGCGATGAATCAATTGATTAGGTTCGATCGCGAGCTGGAAACCACGAGCGGCGTGCACTAAGGCGCTGATACCACTGTCTTGGGTTTGCACGACCGGTTCTGGGGGCATTTCGGCCAATTCCGTCACAGACATTATCTCTCCCTCAACGCTTCAGATTGGTATTGCTGAAGTGGGCTTAGCAAATATTCGATCACTCTGCGCTGGCCAGTACGAATTTCGGCGGTTGTGCTCATGCCCGCTTGGAGAGGGATGGTCTGATCTTCGACGGCAATCGTCGAACGGCTCAGTTGAATTCGGGTGGGGAACACCAGTCCGAGCTGCTCGTCTTTGACCGCATCTTTTGACACGTGGCCGACCTTGCCAGAGATCGTCCCATAGCGCGTGTAAGGGAAGGAATCGATTTTGATTTCAACGGATTGCCCGGCATGGACAAAACCAATGTCTTTGTTGAGCACCATGACGTCGGCCTCGAGCAGAGCATCGTCTGGGACAATCACCATCAGTTGCTGAGCCGGTTGCACCACGCCCCCTTTGGTATGCACAGCCAGTTGCTGAACCACGCCATCAACCGGGGCCCGTAATCTCTGCAGTCGTTGCTTCTCGCCCACTTTGATGAGCTGCTGCTTCATGACCGCGATTTCTGAGCGAACGGAGTTCAACTTGTCGTAATATTCACGACGTGTTTTCGCGAGGAAACTTTCGCGACGTTCAACCAAGCTCTGGTATTCGGCTTTGAGCACCGCCATATCGGCATGTTGTTGTGACAGTGAGCGTTCTAGCTCCAATCGCTCTTTTTCCTGCTCTAGCAGTTCTATTTTGGGTAAGAGTTTATGCTCAGCCAGGGCAGTTCTGGCTTGCAACCGAGTCTGAATGTTCGCCGAGAGTCGTTCTAACGATTGAATATCGTCACTTCGTGCCTGCTGATTCGCCCTATTGACCGCCATTTCCCCATCAATACTGGCCAAATTTGCTAAGACTTCGTTCCACACACTTCGCAAATGCGCTTTGGCCAATTCCGCTTGGCTAGGCGAGATATTCGCGGGTGGCTTATATTCCTCTAACGGCGTATCGGTCAGAAGCGCTTCCAATCGGGCCCGCTCTAACTGACGATACCTCAGCTGCGCTTCGAGCTCTTTCCACTCGGCTTCCACACCAATGGGGTTGAGGTCGATCAATACCTCACCCGCTTTGACTCTCTGACCATCTCGCACTCGAATACGTTGGATTTCGCCCGCTTCCAGCGATTGAATGATTTTCGAATGACTCGACACCAGCAATCTGCCCGTGGCATTGGCATGAATGTCCAACCGTCCGACAATGGACCATATCAGCCCAATCACAAGCAGCAAGGTTAACGCCAGGGCGGTACGTCTTGCCCAAGGCACAGGGGGTCGCTCAACGATCTCCAAATAGCCAGGCTGGAAATCATGCTCGTCTCGGGTGTAACTGGCCTTGGGGCCGCTTTTCCGCTCTCGTTGCCAAGCGCGTATCGCCGTTTTAATGTGTTGACGTAGACTCATAACGCGTCCTTACGCAGTTCTTGTTGGAGCTGCCACAGCTTCGAATAGCAACCGTCAAGGGCCAACAATTGCTCATGTTTGCCTGATTCCGTGATTTGGCCTTTTTCGAGCGTGATGATGCGATCACAATGACGGACCGTAGACAGTCGGTGCGCCACCGTCACCACCGTTCGCCCCGATGATATTTCCGCCATATTGGCTTGGATCAGGGCTTGAGATTCATCGTCGAGCGCACTGGTCGCCTCGTCAAAGATCAAAATACGCGGATCCCCCATTAAGGCACGGGCAATCGCCAGACGCTGCTTCTGCCCTCCTGACAATGAGCTTCCCGCCTCCGCCAAGACAGTGTCATAGCCTAATGGGAGCTGCAAAATAAAGGCATGCGCTCCGGCCAGCTTGGCAGCATGAATGACGTCTTCCAAAGAGGCGGCTGGGTGTTTAAACGCAATGTTTTGACGGACGCTCAGGTTAAACAGATAGTTTTCTTGGAGTACAACCCCGATATTGCGCCGCAAATAACCCGGCGCTAGCTGGCTCAACGGGTGTCCATCAATAAGAATGTCGCCTTCATCTGCCACGTACAGTTTTTGCAGTAAGCGCGTTAACGTACTTTTGCCCGATCCTGATGGCCCGACAATACCCAGTGTTTCTCCCGGCTGAATGTGCAGCGACACGCCGTCCAGTACTGGCGCCTGATCGGGTTGATAGCGAAAGACCAGATTGCGCATTTCTATTTCACCGTTGATCGCGGTGTTGGGTTGATGGTTACCCATTTCTTGTTCGACGGGGAGATTGAGGATATCGCCCAACTTGTCTACAGCGACTCGGGTCTGAACGAACTGCTGCCATAGATCGATGAGTTTCGCGATCGGCTGACTCACATGAGACACCATCATATTGAACGCTATCAGTTGACCAATGGTGAGCTCCAATGAAATCACCATGTTCGCGCCAAGCCAAATAACGACGACGCTCGTGGTCTTTTGCAACACCATGACACAATGACTGACAAAGCTATTCAGGGTCTGGGTGTGAAAGCCCGCTTCGACCATATCGGCCGTTTGCGCTTCCCAACGTCTCATCATTCTCGGCTCGACCGCCAAGCTCTTGATCGTTTCGGCGCCACTGACCGACTCATTCAAAAAGGAGGTATTCTGAGCGGCCGTTTGAAATTGCTTTTCGATACGCTGCTGTAAAGGGCGAGTACTCAGCCAAGCCAGCAGAAAATACAAGGGAAGTACACCCAGTACTAACGCCGTCAATGGCAAAGATAGCCAAGCCATAACCGCAAAGAAAACGACGGTAAACACCATATCAACGCATAACGTCAGCATCGACCCGGTTAAAAAATCACGAATGCTGTCCAGCTCTTGTACTCGGGTGATGATGGCGCCCACCTGACGGTGTTTGAAGTAGGCCAGTGGCAAGCCCAGAAGGTGTTTAAATAGCTTCACACCCAGCACCACATCCATGCGGTTAGTGGTATGCGCAAACAGGTATTCACGTAGCCCTTTTAAGATCACTTCAAAAACACCGACCACCACTAACACCACGACCAACACATCCAGTGTGGACAACGCTTTATGCACGAAGACTTTATCCATCACCACTTGAAAAAACAGCGGGGTCGCTAGCGCAAGAAACTGCAGCATCAAAGAAAAAAGGAGGACTTCACCAATAAGATGACGATGGTGAACAAAAGCGGGGATAAACCAGGACACATCAAACCGGCTCCCGCCTGTTGTATTTAATATCACTTCCCCTGACCAACGCGCTTTTAATTCTTCTCTCGATATTATTTCTGGGGAAGCTGCATCAGGAGATTGAATTAATGCTTTCTCTGTCGATAGGTTGGCCAGAACCACACTGCCATAGTTTTTATCGAAATAAACAATGGGCAAGGGTATTTTCTCAATATTAGAGAATCTGACACGCTTTAATGTCAAACTAACGGTATTAGCTTGATTAAATTCAGTGATTAATTGGCGACAATTCGAAGCGGATAATTGTGACTTATTTTGATTAATTTCTTGCCCTGTTAAATTAAAAAGTAAATTAAAACAGGTAATAAGCGATTCACACTCAATGCTATCCCATTGTCTATTAGACTTCCTCATTTACACGTACTCGGACCCCATCCGGAGTAGAACGCTTCTCCCTTTATCAGCGAACTAAGCTCACAGAACCCTAACTCAACGAGACTTCCATATCTCAACGACCTTATGTCACGAAAAGCCTGCCAATCGAGTACGATGAGACGACTGGTTGTAGCCTAAGTGGTGCGGGTATACAGAAAACCAACCGTTATCTGTACACGTAGAGCAAAAGACTAGTTATATTTACTCTCGCTCAACACAAGAAACTTCAATAAACCAAAAACAATAGAATGAATTAACCAAAGCAATGTGTGTATAAAAAATAACCAGCAAATGCGTATAATTACAAGAATTAAAAATGGGTATATTTAAAAAAATTTGAACTACATCAAGATTAATTAATATTGTTATTTATTAAGATTAACCTGATAAAGAAAGTTCTAATTAACCTTGAGTGATTACACTACAAAAATCAAAAACGGCAATTATTTAAATACTCTAAACTTTGTAATTATTTTAAAAAGGAACTAATTTTAACATTCTAAACTTTATAATTAATCAAGAAAGAAAACCGCTTAAACTTTATAATGAATTAATTCTAAGAGAGAGGGTTTATAAGCGCTAGGACACCCAATACAATGCGTGCCTTCCGATGCCAGGTAGCCATCGCTATCATGACTCCCAGTTCCCCCACATGGCTTTATGTATTCTCATCCTGTGCCGTTTTCTGCCCTTGAATAAGAACAGTGTAAGGCTTACGCCAAATTTGATAATTGGGTAATTTGTGAATTAACTATTTATCTCAGCCGAATAATCGAAAAAACATGCACGTTTTCCACACCCGGGCGCTTACCTTCGAACCCCATGCCAGCGTTCACAGCCTGGTGGCAAAAGGCCCTGTTGCTGGCCACGTTGGAGGCCATTCTTTCTTCTTGCTTATCTCTCGTTATTCTCACGATCCACAACGTCACTTAGTTGCCTGAGGTACTTAACCCAAACTCTGGAACTGAAAAACGGTCGACGGCAACCTATCCTTGAAAATGTTCCATCAAAAATTCCAAAAATAAACGAAGTCGCTTGGGTTGATACTGACGGCTCAGGTAAATCACATTCAGATCAGAACCGGATGAAGAGGTCGATGCGTTGAAGTTTTTCATATAGCCATTTAGCACCGTCACCAGACGCTGCTGTTTGATGTCTTCTTGTACATCTAGCACCGATTTTAACGCGATACCCGCCCCATCTAACGCCCATTGACGGATCACTTCCCCATCGTCAGAAAATCGCTTTGGCACGACGGTGATGATGTTATGTTGGTCTTGATCTTGAAAATGCCATGTTTTCAACTCTTCATTACTGCGAACCATGGCTAAACAATCATGCTGTGCTAAATCTTGTGGCGTGATCGGCGTGCCTTTTTTGGCTAAATACTGAGGCGAGGCGCAAAGGACTCGGCGACTGGATGCCAGTTTGCGCGAAATAAGATTGCTGTCGGCGAGCTCCCCATATCGGATCACGATATCCAAACCAGACTCCGCCAAGTTGGATAAGTTATCATTCAAATACAGATAAGGGATCACATCAGGATAGCGCTGACTAAAGTCCGATAATATGGGCGAAATGTATTGCTTGCCAATATCGCGAGGCGCTGAGATTTTCAGTGTCCCGCGCACTTCATTGGTGCCCGTTTGGAGTAAGTTTTCCGTCTCTTGAACGCTGTCAATGATGTCCAGACAGGCCTGATGGTACATCGCACCCGAGTCCGTCAGCGAGATATGCCTGGTACTGCGATTGAGCAATTTCACCCCATAACGTGCTTCCAACGACTGCAATCTTGCCGTTACCGATGCCGGTGATAAGCCAAGCTCTCTGCCGGCCGCGGCCAATCCTTGGTTCTTCACGATGCTGACAAACAGCGTCATATCCGAAAACTTATCCATCTTCCCTCCTTGCGCTTCATTGTTCATCTAAACCGAATAATGAATTTAAATATTACTCAATTATCAGATTCACTCCAATCAATATACTGATCCCATCCGCTGTATTGACACAAGACTGGAGAAACAAATCATGAAAACAGACAAAACCATTTATGTCGTAATAGGGGGCACATCAGGTATTGGGGCTGAACTGAGTCAACAACTTGCCAGCGACAATGCGGTCGTACACGTCGCCAGCCGTAAAACCGGTTTAGACATCAGCGATGAACAATCGGTCTACCACTACTTCGAAGCCCTTGGTGCTTTTGACCACCTTATCGTCACCGCTGGATCTTATGCTCCGGCAGGCAAAGTGGTGGACGTGGACGTCTCCCAAGCAAAATGCGCGTTCGATACGAAGTTTTGGGGCGCCATCAACGCGGCTAAACATGGCGCACGCTACATCAAAAAAGGCGGCTCTATCACGCTAACGTCTGGCATGTTAGCGCGCAAAGTGGTGGCTAACACCTACGTCAAAACCGCCATCAACGCGGCGATTGAATCCACCACGAAAGTACTGGCGAAGGAATTGGCGCCGATCAGAGTGAATGCCGTCAGCCCAGGGTTAACCAAAACTGAGGCTTATCAAGGCATGAGCGAGGACGACCGAAATGCCATGTATCAACGCACAAAAAACAGTTTGCCCGTCGGCAAAGTGGGCGAAGCGAGTGACATAGCAAAAGCTTACCGACTTCTGATAGAAAACCGTTACATGACCGGCGCTGTGATTGATGTCGATGGGGGCGCACTGCTTTGCTAACACCAGTGGAAATCATTGACCAAAGCCCTTGCTGCGGATGGTGAGCCAAGTCTTGTCGATGATTTTCAACAACGCATTCACCTCCTTTCAAGATCATGAGTTGTCCACTCCCCCAGTCACAACTGGGTCTACCAAGACAATAATGAGGAAAACACAATGAAACTCTACATTTACGAACATTGCCCTTTTAGTGCTCGTGTCCGCTATGTGGCAGGCATGCTGAATATCCAACTCGACGTCATCAATCTTGCTTATGACGACAACACCACCACAACAGATCTGATTGGCACCAAGCAAGTCCCCCTTCTTGTCAAAGACAGCCGTGAAGTAATGGCAGAAAGCCTAGATATCATCGCTTACTTCCTTAAGTTGGCCGAGTCTGGAGAAACCAATCAACCCTCTCAGCCGGTGCTGGACTGGCAAAACATCGCGTTTCTGCCACTGCAAAAGGTGGGGTACCCGCGTTGGTCAACTATGAATTTGCCAGAGTTTACGACTGCGTCTGCGCGACATGCTTGGCGCGTGAAAAAGGAAACGGACGCTCTCAATTTTGATGCGCTTTTGCAAGACACCCCCAAGATAGCCAAAGAGGTCGAAGTGCTCATCGAACGGGCGAAAAGTGTGTTGGATCTCGAGGCCTGCCAGCGTGCAACTTTGGTAGACGAAGCGATCGTATTTTCTATATTGCGAGGGTTCTTCAGTGCCGCAGCCATCCAATGGGATCCCACCGTGAAACATTGGATGGAATCGGTAAGCCACAAAGCCCAAGTCCCCTTGCTCAAGTAAGGAATCGAACAGGCAAAAACTGGTTAGGGACACTGGCACTACTTCTTGTAGAAACCCAGCATTTAGGTCGCCTCACCGGCAATTTTAATCAAGCCTTGAGGCGAACTCGGAGAATGCTCACCCGCTTCGCTTTAACGCCTCAATAAGCTGCTGACGTTCATGATTCGACAATGAAAACCACTTCTCGCCTCGCGTGGCAATGTGCACCAGAGTCTGACTGAGCGGATCGGCCCTTTCTCCTGCCTGTCCGACCGCCACCAGTTCGACCTTCTCGCCGCTGCGGCGACGAAGCTGAATGATGCGCCGGTCAATATCACGACTCAGACACAACTGGTAGGCCTGGCGCGACAAACCGTGGAGCAATCCCACACGAACCGGGGGACGCTTTGTCGGGGCGCTCGGCAGATCCCTTTGTAACCAACGGGACAACACCCCATACTCCACGGCGGTTTCTAGCCAAGGGCATGGCGTGTTTTCTTGGTGCTTAAGGGTATCAAAGGCGTTGGAAATGTCGCGCAGTTGGCGCGGCTGAGTGGATGTGTGTTGCAGGGCTTGATGACAGACTTGGTCAAGGTGTTCGAGTATCGCATGGGGCATAGCAACCTCCCAGTGGAAGAACCCACACCACCCAGAGGCTTTAATCCAAATCAAGGGTGGTGAACTGAACAAGGTTGACACTACCGACCCACAGGTATCGGCCAGCCCGGAAGCTGCCCTGCCCAGCTCACCGTAATGACTGTCCGTAACGCTCGATTAAAGCGTTCTCGACTTACAGATGCGCCGAAACACCACATAGCATGCAGCATGAGACCGCTGATGGCTATGCACCTGTAGCAAAAACGGGGTGTCAATCCCGGCACTGAATTTTGTCAGTGCTTTACTAGGCTAACCAGCCACCCTCTCAGAGTCAACGCGCTGACCCTGCGATTCTTTTGACCCTTCGCTCATTTTTAACACCCATTCTGACTCCATAGCTCTTCGGGCTCGGTAGTCACACGCTAGTGCGCTTACGCCGTAGCGAGTGACGTTGTTGTCTTGGTGTTATGTAATCTACTGTATCTATTGATTATGTAAAAAGGTGACTAAGACAAGCTTAGACATCCACCGACTACATTAACGCCGTGTTTGAGGAAATACCCTCCCTCTCAAAACGGTGTAAATTCAGAAACTGCAAGCATTAGGGAGAGGATGGCTGTGCTGGCCAACAGGAACAGAAAATCGGCAACCTAACACCCGAGCGTTATGACAGTTACTTGCATTTGAAGCAAGAGGTTGCCTTCTCAGACAGGAGAAGAAGTGAGAATAATCGCCGTGTTGAGCGCCAGTATGATAAAGCGTTGGGCTAGAATCGCGATGACCGAACACGGACATCTCACCTTTTGGTTTTCAAACCCACGGCGCGTGGGGTGACACCTTGTCTAGTATGTGATCGATGAACAGTCTGATGGCTTTTGTCATGTACTTGTGGGATTGGTATATCACAAACATGTTCGACTTAGGGGTTTCGTAATCCTGTAACACTTGCACGAGCTGGCCACTTTCTAGATGCGTTTTCACTAGGGCGAAAGGAACATACGCCGCCCCCAGACCATTAAGCGCCGACTCTATGATGAGGTGCATACTGGTCGAGGCATACTTGCCTGATACGTTGATGGGATAGTGCTGTTCTTTCTTGGTGAAATGCCATTGGTTGTTTGACAGTGATTGGCCCATGAGCAGACAGTCAACGTTTGCCAAATCTTCTGGGTGCTTAATGTTTCCGGCCGCCTTCAAAAAGTCAGGACTGGCGCAACAAACACTGTGCTTGGGGCCAATCCTCCTCGCAATTAACGAGGAATCTTGTAATTGCCCTGAACGAAACGCGACATCAATTCGATTTTCGACCATATTGACGTAGCTGTCGGATGTGTCCAATTCAATGCTGATTTCGGGGTAGGCTTTTAAAAACTCCGTGATCCACGGCTGAACATATTGGACAGCAAAATCAAAAGGCGACGAGATACGGATCTTACCTTTCGGCTCTGATTGGGCTTGCCTGACTATATCATTCGCCTCTTCAAGCGCGACAAGGTGCTGCTGACACAGTTGAAAATAATGCCGCCCTTCTTCAGTTAACGACAGCTTTCTCGTACTTCTGTGCAAGAGCTTAACCCCAAGGTTTTCTTCTAGCTGCACCACTTTCCTGCTCACGGTCGTCGAAGGCATCGCCAAAAACTGACTGGCTCCTGCAAAGCTTCCGGCCTCCACAACACTGATAAAGACCTTGATATCGTTAAGATTCATATCATTACTTTCAAAAACGGGATTAACAAACCCAATTAAACCATCTAATAAAATAATAGGTCCTGCCATAGTCTTTATCAATAGAAATTGAGACAGGATTGACCGTCATGAGCAGACAAATCACAGAAATCAGACATGGCCACAAACATGGTCCAGTGAATCGCTTCGTTGATTCAACGAACGTGACACAACTGAACCCGTTTGTCCTTTGGGACCACTTTTCTCTTACTAATGTCACCACTACCACGGGGTTTGACTTTCATGGTCACTCCGGCGTAACCACCATTAGCTACCCTCAAATTGGGGACATTGCTCATGAAGATACGGGCGGTCACTCTGGATTACTTAACGCCGGAGGCATCCAAGTGATGGCAGCGGGTTCTGGGGTGCTGCACAAAGAAACCGTTTACCCCAATCAACGCGCAGCAGAAGCCTTTCAACTTTGGGTAGCCTTACCTAAAAGCGACTCAGAAATGGGGCCAGTCCGCTATTCCACGCTGCCGCTTCAGGACATCCCCAGTATCAGCGCGGCGGGTTCAAAAACCAAAATCCTTATCGGGCAATACCAGCAGCAACAAAGTCCCGCCGAGTCGCCAGTTGATATGTCATACCTGCATGTTCAATTGGACGCGGACAGCCAATGGACTCAGTTAAGCCACGCGTCTCATCGCACGGCATTCATCTACGTTCGAAAGGGCACCTTACATACTGGCGGGGTTCAACTCTCCGCCGGTGAGCTGGGCATTTTTGAACCGGAAGTGAGCCCCATCGTCGTGAACGCACAGAGCCAAGGCGCCGAGTTTTTACTCATTTCAGGCACCCCTCTCGATCAGGAGATCATTTCCAATGGCGCTTCTGTTCATAGCAATACAACCAATTTAATCGCAGGTGCAAAAAACATTCGGCAGCTGCAAATCAATGGCACTCATCCATTCTCTTAAAAACGAGGTTAATTATGAATACGACAACTTTTACTCCAGAAAACTCAGTAATGTTACTCATCGATCATCAGGTAGGCACCATGGGCTGGGTTGGGTCCTTAGCACTGGATGAGATTAAGAAAAATACGGTCGCTTTGGCGCGAGCGGCGAAGGAAACGGGTATGCCGCTGATTCTCACGTCGAGCATGGAAGACCAAGCCCAAGGGCCCCTTTTTGATGAGTTGATCCAAGCCGTTCCCGAGGCATACGAAAAGCGCATCCTTCGAGCCGGTATTGTCGACAGCATGAAAGACGAACAATTTGCCGCCGCCGTCGAAGCAACCGGACGTAAAAACCTCATCCTTGCCGGTATCACAACGGATGTGTGCGTGGTCTACCCAGCTATCACAGCGATCGCTCAAGGCTATAACGTACAGGTTGTAGTAGATGGCTCTGGCTCACCGACGACCCTTGCCGATGAAACGGCGTTAAGACGCATGGAAAGCCATGGTGTGACATTGACATCAACCAACCAGTTAATTGCAGAGCTAGCTCAAGACTGGAGTAGTGAAAACGGTGGCAAGTTAATTCAAGTATTGCTTGAAGAAATTCTGTCTAAACTGCACTAAAAATAGAGGCGCTGTAATCGTTCGCTCGCGAATTATTGCAGCCCTTTCATTATCAACAGGATAAACTCATGAAAGCAAGTACTCCGAGCAAGATTCAGTTTAGAGATAGAGAACGTAATAATTAGAGCGTTGATACAAAGTAACTCTTTCCCTAATGATTTACTAGGGTAAAAGAGTTGCATGTTACCCCTAAAGATAAAACGGCTGAACAAAAAAAGATTCCATTAATTCTATCAATAGTCACTCAAGAGAGAATGGATATTGCTCTACCAAAAAAATTAGATCTATTGTTATCGAGGATGCCTAAGGCTAGGCTGGTCTTTCTCTTCATTCCAGTCAAAACTAGCCACTTTTACATGGCGAACACGAGAAAAACGCCATGAGCTAGGGAGTACTAAAATTTTTGAGCTTTAAATTGATTCCACAAACACCATATTTAATTCTTTGGATTACCCCCCTGCGCAGCTCAGTTTTTCAGATGATGGCGGCTATAGCCGTCCCCTCAACTTGAGAGGGGATTTACTTGGAAAAAAAATTCCGCCTAAACAACTGGACATCTTGGTAAAACAGCAATGACAGACTTCGAACCAACAAAGTCAGACTCTTAAAACCAGATTACAAACGGTGCGCAGACTAAGAATAGACTTAGAGGAAACATTAAAGCATGTTCAATCTAGACTAGTTTACGGCTAGAGCTAATTGCTAAATTCTCTATTTCTGTCACAATACAGCTAACTGTACAAAACACCAGTATCAATAATGGACAGCACTGCACAAAAACTTCAGCAAACCTTACCTGAACAACTTCAGACTCAAGTTGATGGTATCAGAGAACAAGCGAACACTCTGTTAGACGAGAGTACAAGAGGCAGTATGGGTCAGTTCATGACTCCTAATGCGGTAGCGAAGCTTCTCGCCAAAAAATTCGAAGACCTAAGCGGAGAGCTGTCAATACTGGATGCTGGTGCTGGCGTAGGTTCATTAACTACGGCACTTGTTGCACGGAGTATTCTCGAGTTTCAACCTACAAAAGTAATGGCTAATGCATGGGAACTTGACACAGTTCTGCTTGAACATCTCAGCCAATCACTCAACTTAAACAAGGACGTCTGTGTACAAGAAAAAATTGAGTTTGAGTCCAGCGTTAACTCTAAAGACTTTATCTCTTCAGCGGTAGAAATATTACATTTGAGAGAAAAAGGAGAGCCTACAGCGACATTTAACAAAGCGATTCTCAATCCCCCTTATTTGAAGATCGCAGCATCAAGTGATGAAAGACAACTACTGCGTAGTGTTGGTGTAGAAACTGGTAACTTGTACTCATGCTTTGTCACTCTCGCTTTAATGCTGCTAGAAGATGGTGGTGAGCTCGTCGCCATCACGCCACGAAGCTTCTGTAACGGCCCTTACTTTAATGATTTTCGACGAATACTCCTTGAACAAAATTCCTTGTGTAAGTTGCATGTTTTCGAAAGCAGAAAGCATGCATTTAAAGAAGATAAAGTTCTACAAGAGAACGTTATATTCCATATCATAAAAGGACGAACACAGGGCGATGTTGAGATCACTTCAAGTAACTGTGCACACGATCCAGAACCTCAGGTCAGAGTCACACCGTTCAAAGAAGTTGTTAACCCCAACAATCGTGACCAGTTTATACATATTGTCACCAATGACATCCAAGCGCAGATAGCTCAACGAGTCGGAGGTATGCCCTGCTCACTGGATGATTTAGGCATTAATGCAAGCACAGGTAAAGTCGTTGACTTCAGAACGCGAGACAACCTGCGTCAGGACCCTGAGTGCGGTGCAGTTCCCCTAATCTTTCCCGCACACTTTCATGAAGGTACCATTAACTGGCCTCAAAAAAATATCAAAAAGCCAAATGCATTAGCGAGAAATAACTCAACAGAGAGACAGCTTGTCCCCAACGGTTACTACGTTTTAACCAAGCGTTTGTCGGCGAAAGAAGAATCTCGCAGGATTGTGGCCGCTCTATATACACCCGAAATTGCGGAGGTTGAGGTGGTAGGCTTTGAAAATAAAACTAACTATTTTCATGCAAAGGGCAAACCACTAGAAGCAAAGTTTGCGAAGGGGCTTTGGGCCTACCTAAATAGTACAATTGTAGATCAGTACTTTCGTCAGTTTAATGGACACACTCAAGTCAACGCGACGGATCTTAGAGTCCTTCGCTACCCAACCGCTGAAGAACTGACGGAGCTCGGCAGTAAAGTTCAACGGTACGAACAGCAGCACATTGATGAACTAGTTGGACTGATCTAAGGTTGGCGGGGACTTCCCCGCCAAACTCATTGCGTTATATGAATGTTACGCGACGTATCTTCTTGAATCCACATATACGTATCATCAGCTAAATTTTTCAATTTTGATTGACGCTCAGCCACTTTCTTCCATGTAGGATAAGCTGTGGTAAATCCGATACCTACCTTGCCATGCCTATTGGCAAATTCAGTCAAGCTGGATTTCTTGTGGATATCTACTTCACCATCACTAGTGACCGCTTCGATGACCCAAAGCGTGTCCTTTTCAGGATGCCACAACAGCACATCGGGCATAGAATCTGACAACTTTATCGTTAACCCTGCCTCAGCTAACGCAGCTTTCTGCTCATCCGTAGTCCGATCACCATCCCCATCGTCAACATATATAACTCGATAGCCATCTAGAAAACGCGGGGCGTAAACTTCATAAGAAGCACGAATCAAGCGACTATGAGCGCTTTCTACAGTCCGACAAGTTTCATCGGCTTGCTCAGCTTGTAATGCCAGTCGCTCTCGCAGCACATCTTCCTGAATCCAATTGGCTGCCATCGTTTGCCACTGCCCGTCTACAGCTTCAAGAATATCGACGAACTCTTGTGCTAACCGATAAGCTGAATTGGGTGACTTCGCGATAGGATGACCGGGTAAGAACTCTAGGGTTGGTGAATTAAAATAAATCTTTTCGATGGCTCCAATTTCCCACAAAGGTTTCAACCAGTAGTCACGTCCTTCTCTATCCAACTTATCACGGTTACCGCGTTGAAGGATCCCAACATGTGTTCCAACGTGCGCCGTCGTTGCTCCTTGCCTGAATTGCATGCCCTTTTTTTCTGCTTTTTTGAACCAGCTACTTTCAGTCGATAAAAGGGCAAATACACCTTCCACCATATTGTTAGTACACCGATCAATCTGAGTCAGAACACGACGAATTTTATCTCTGGTGACTCCATTATAGTTGTCAGGTAGCACTGGTTCACCCGCAGCTATGCACTGCTCTCGCCTAGCAATGGCATCATCTACTACACCCATAATACGTTCCTCTTCAATATATAAAAGTGCAATATTAAGGAATACCAGCATTTAAGGCTATATAAATTAGTAGGTTACGCTGGGAGTCTTCTAATGATTATAGAACAATAAAGCGCCCTCACTCAGATTCACAAACACCCAAAGAGGCATCAGGGATGTCTTTTACACAATCTAGAATCTTTCCTAGCTGAGCCCCAAGCTCTTGACAGCGAACATAGACACCGAGTTCCATGGAAATCTTTCTACTGGCACGAGTCATGTTTGCTGAGCCAAGGTAAGTATACTCGCGGTCCGCCATCAAGACTTTTGCATGAAATGTCTCGAACTGCAATTGACTCGATATTTGGGTATGATCCATTACATAGTCATAAACGAGTACGCCCCTTTCTACCAATTTCAAAAGAAAGGGTTTGAGCCGATTGGATTGGATGTCCTTACTCCTTAAGAAAATCGACTTACTGATTCCTTCTGGACAACTATCAAACAGCTCCAGTAAATAGCTTTCACTGTGTGAATCGATGAAGGGTGACATAACAACGAACTCTGTAGTACTTCTTGTTGCCAGAGATTTAAATAATCCTTCGGTATCATGGTATTCGGGTTTATAGACACTATAACGCTCTAGCATCTTCAGAAGATAGTGAGCATCTTCTGAAATAGTTGCGACTAAATCAATCTGCGGTGGGGACGGAAATACCTCAGAATGCGCAGATAGTCCTTCAAACCAAAGGGCTAGTTTTTGGTAGTTAATAGTTTCATAAGCTTTAAAACCATGTTTTGATTTTAGCACTAACCCCCGCGTGGCCCAAGTTTTCAGGACTCTCTCGACCGCCTGCGTTTTTGCAAGTGCTATCGTACAAAGTGGCGTCGCTTTTCTCACATCACAGAAACTATCAAAAACGCCGTTCTCAAAACCTTTAGCCAACTTTAGCTGAAGGTCTACAACATCACTATGCTCTTTCGCAACTAAAAGAAATTTTTGTTTTAGGCTGTCCATGATGGTAATCCATTAATCACCGGGATAAATCCTTCAATATTTTCAGAACCTCCATCCTCTCGTGGACGCTTGCCTCCACGAATAACGGAGCGAGATAGAAGCTGATTTGAAGTTAAACATGAAGTTTCCGGTATCATAATGCACGCAGGACATGCACCAGGGTGAGAATGCCTGACATCACATAGAGATCCTGAATTACAAACCAGCGAACTAGGGTCAAACAAAGTCTTCAACACATCCAAATTATTGTTTCGCCAAAGCGCTGACAGGTTACCAAGATCTTCGGTTGTTCCATTTCTATAAATCACAAAGGCTAGATCACCAGGAAAAAGATATTCGCTTAGTGAGCCAATATCTAGCCCCGAATACTCGGCCATTGATTGCATTACCAAATGGGAATAGCTATGCAATAAAGTATATACATAGTAATAAGTTAAAGATCCGCTTTCGCGCCTCACGCTACTTAGATATTGGCCAAACGGCTGTAGTCTAGATAGCAGTCCTTTCGAAAACCCTTCACGTCCGCTTGACGGCGCCCAATCGAAGAGATCATCCAACTTTAAGGTTTTAAGCCACTGGTAAACAGATTTTGGGTCTAGGCGAACGTAAAAAGCTTCATTCTTTTGGGTAATAACATAGATAGGACGCTTGTACTGTTTAGGTATTCTTGGAAATAAATTTAGACGTACAGGATACAAAGCGGGTTCGTTGCCAGACCCTTTGTCCTCGTATATCGGTGTATGGCTGACCCTTGTGTACCCATAAGAAAACTTACACAGAGGGAACTCACGAATAAGGCCCATCGTTTCAATTCCTAATTTGCCAAAGTAATCTTGAGTCTGCCTTTCTAACTGATTCTTTTTTGACGGGTCTTTGGGTGATAGATGTTCATCAAGTTTTGTAAATGGGACAAATGGTTTTCTGGAAAATTCATCTCCAGCAGATAGAAGCCTGACTTTTTCTAAAGCTTTATGCTCTATCAAAAGTCTGAAAGGGTCATACTGTGTTGGGTACATCTCTTTACGCTGGCTCAAAAACTCCTCGATACTTGGTGGCAAATCTACGTCCTGTGCTAACTCTCCTGCTTCAATCGCACTTTGTATAGCTTCGGTTATTTGATCTCGTAGATTACTCGCGATTTTTTCAGCGAATTCATCCGGCGTAGCTGCTTGCTGTCTACTACTTGTAAGTTCATTCAATAATTGGCTACTATCTAGGATCTTGGTCCTATAAATCGAGTGAGGATCTAACAAATTTGCAATCTGTTCTGGATCGTCTGTAAGGCTCAAACACCCCAAGATCTTCGCAACTTCTTTTCTTAGGCTCTCATCTTCCAGCATAGCTCGCTCGAGGTTTTCACCAGCATCTGGCATCAATACAAAAGTCATTGAGTGTACATAATATGAGGAATTTGCTCGGTATGAGACGGGCTTCATTGAAAGCTGGCGAAATCGCCGACTGAGCTCCTCTTTATTCAATTGATTCCCTAAAATAGCCAATGTCGATGGGCTAGTCTTACGAGCGTATTTAGAAGCGTGCGTAGCACCACATGAAGGGTTTGCGCAGACAAATTCCCAGCTACCAATAGCATTCTTATCTGTTTTTAATTTCCATTCATTGCTCTGGCAGTCACATGGATTCCTGCGAAGCCTAACCCCTTCGTTTTTTGAATATTCATAGTTGTCTGGAGTAACTGGCATCCAGTCACCACTCCAATGTACAAAAATGACATCGACTTGGCTCCATTGGCATGCGCTTTGTTCGCTTGATTCAGGACAATAACCTCCAAGCTCGCTCGCGCCATTTTTTTTGAATTCATATGCGGATGAGAAACTTACGAACTTGTTACAGCGATTACAGATAAAGCTCAATGGAGCTAGCTCGGCAGACATTTTATTACCAGGTAAATACATGAAATCAGACTCTCGGTAACGATATTGCATGTTTTCATCGAGTAATAAATCATCTAAACATAAATTTGCATAGGGCTCTTCTTCAACGCTGGATAATGGCTTATTGGCTTTTAACGCACGATTAAGCCAACTTCGAGTTGCTTCTTTGAAATGAATTTGAATCTGTTTTCTGACATTTCCAGTTAAACCTTCAATGCTGGAGCCACTTTCTTCATAACTTGGTATCGAAATAGCGGCCCCTCGCCCACCTTCAAGCGTGAAAAAAGCCCCTGGGGCATAGGCTGTGATTAGTTGATTACGAGATCTGTTCATCAGTGAACGAGTCGCTTCTTTGTCGGTATAGCTCATTGTCTGTCTCTAACCCCGTCTATTGGAAATTGCCGCCACGAATTAATCGATATAGTGAATTCAACTCATCGTTAGCGTGCAAGCTGCTAGTTGTCCCATGGAGTGTACTAGCTCCTCTGCTTAAGAATATTTCACCTGGTTCATCAACATCACGAAGGGAAGTCATCGGTTGTCCAAACCGAAGATTCCCGCTTCCAAAGAAATCGGTAACATTTGAGTGACGCATATCCTCTTGCATGAGCTGCTTAGTAATTTGTTGGCAAAGCTCTCTTATCATCGCTTTGTAGTAATCTGTGTTCGTCGGCGTAAATTCGTCCACTAGACCAAGGCAAGCTTCGGTGAACTGACAAAAATCATCCAAGTAGCGAGGTCGATCACGATCATAAGACTCATAATGTGGACGTATCACTCGATTTCCTCTCCATGAGCCTTTTTTAGAGTCATCCAGAGCAATCAAGCGGCTAATTGGGACAACACCACAAAGGTACAAATTAACGATACTAGGGAATGAACGTCTCATTGCCTTATCCGCAAACCTATCAATAGAAGCGGGTTGGACCATTCGTTCCAAAAATCGATGAAAGACATCAAAAACAGAGACTACATAGCGATCCCGTCTTCTTTGGGGAGTCGGGACCAGCAAACTAAAACCAACAAAAGTTCGACCCACTCGAGAAGAGGCCTGAATGTATTCATCGATAGCAGATAACAAACCAAGGAACATCATCGAGTTAAACGCAGCACAATCAACTCCGTGAGAAATCGCTGAAGTAGCCACAATAGAGCGCAACTCCTCTTCTAAGGGTTTAAACTGCTCTCCTGAGTCGGGTCGTTTTTCAGCAAACCGTACCGCTTCTTCAACTTCTTTCTGGCTGACTCCGCCAGAAATTAAACGTGTCTCAAAGTTTTTTAAATCATAACCATGCGCTGAGTGCATTTTTTTGGAAACGGCTCCTTCAGATGCCATAAGCATATCGCCACCACGTTTGTTGGTGACATAGGTTATTGCAATGCGATGCAAGTCAATTATCGTTGCCAACTGGCTACTGCTAGCTGCGTTTATTGCTTCTGCGTAGATAGTTTCTAAAGAGCCCGCGCTCACACATGCTTTGAGCATTTTTCGACAGTGTTCTTGTTTAATCACATCATTACTCAGGAAGCCGTCAAAGAGCTCCGTAATGACCAAGTGAAAGTGAGCTAAAAGCTCTGTTGAGGCCGATGTATGCGTTTTTCCATTTGTCAGTATGGCCAAATAGAATCTCGCACGTTGACAGCGTGTTTCAACATCTTCTTTGTCTAGGGCTTTTCTTCTCGGATCTTTTGGTTCCGATGGTTCAGCGTAAAAGGAATGATACAGATCTGGACCTGGGTGAGGAAATTGCGTTGCTGGAATAGCCCTTTGATACAGGTTTTGTAGTTGATTTTCGGGGTTGTCAACTGTTGCCGATGCGGCAATAACTTTTGCTTTTCTTCTCGTTACATCAGGAGTTAGAGAAATTCTATCACCATAAAATGGCGCTAATTTGTCTAGTGCCGTTTCATACAATGTCTCAAAAATAGAAGCGAATGTACCTAAGCTTTCATCAAGCAAGTGCGCTTCATCTTGGATCAATAACGATGGAAACGGGTCAAAGAAATATTTTTTACCCGACCTAAAAATAGGAGATAGGCGTTCTAAACCTTCCTCATTTTCACCTAAGGGGATAAACTGAGTTTTCCCATCACGCAGCTTTCTGGTTCGATGGGCACTAACTAGTCGACCAGTGGTTTTATTTCTATATGCTGCGAAGCCTAGCATCCCCAAAATTCTTAGGATTGTATCACTGTTATGTCCAATCATTGCCAATTTATCGACAGTACCTAGAACCACTGATGGAGCAAAGTCATATATATCTTCGTCACATATCAAGACAGGCAAAGGAGAGATCTGAGTACACGAGTTCCAGTTACATTCCAGTGTTTCATCCAAGCAAAAATGCCCAAGTGTATTCCCCGTTTTTTTATGGCGCCTCAGTGCTGTTTTACCCCCGCAAAATGGACAAGTCGGAAATTTATGCCAACGTTCTTTGATAGCAGGATATTCTATAAACGCACTTTCTTTGCCTTCCTGATAATCGTTCTCTCTAAATGGTAGTTTGAACTCGGGAATTTTCTTAAAGTCAGGGTCAGAATGGCGGTTCGGGGTAGAACCTCTGCCTTGCCAAAGCCCAAGAGAGAAAGGCCTTCCCTTAATACTATGATTCCTTCGAACCAACTCACCTTCAGCCAGCACAGACAAAGCTCGTTGTGCCTGCTGAACGGTTAGCAGACGCAGCGGATAGCGAATAAGAGCGGTTACTCCGTTTCGTTTTCCTCTCAACCGGTCAAAAAAAAGATTGAGCAGCAGTAAACCGAAAAATGCTTCAGACTTACCACCACCAGTCGCGAAATACAACAGAGTTACCGCATTGTCTCTTCGCTCATCATAGTAGCCTTTGAAACATTCTAGTCGAGTGGCAAAAGAGGGGATACTTGCCAGAATAAAAGCGAGCTGAAACAAACGCCATTTAACTTGATCAGACGGCAGTTTTAACTTTTTGCTCATGGATTCCGCCATGGCTTCATTCAAACATAACCACGCCTCAAAAACGATGGCTTTTTCGCAGGATTGCTCTCCTCGACGTGAGCCCGATGCTAACCACGCTGCCTGTGATTGCTCAAGGATCTTTATACCTGTTTCAATAGATGTTATTTCATCGTGCCAACGAGAGAGGTTCTCTTGAAACTCAACCTTCTCTGTCGCGGCTTCAATGCTCTTTGGATCAAGTCCTTTCGCAGGGTCAACGGAACTTTCTTGCTCTTTGACCCAGGCTTTGAAAGCTTCTATTAGCGGCTTTAATCCATCGATACAAGTTGGCTTAGACAAGGCTAGTACACCTGATTCAACCCCAGCATGACTCTTTGGCTGAATTCTGGGCTGATGATATCGAGGTTGCCAAGTTGTCCCAATTCGTATGATTTCACAATCGCTGGTTTGCTCGGTAGAAATGCCGCAGTTGTAACCTTGTGCTGGATAATGCATATATTGGCGATAACGATAAGAGCTTTTAGCACGACCTAAGGCATAAGGAATATGGGCTTTTTTTGGCAGGTCGACCTTTAATTCCACACCGAAAACCGACGGTTCTACTTCAAAATACAACGCGGCATCTCGTGAAGGTATCCGACTTCTATTTTCCAGTTGTATAACCCAAGTAACAGAGTTTGTACTGAGTGGGTTAAAGGTTGGCTTGATTTTTAACTCAACGTCAATTGCTGGCAAGACAATGGGCTCACTACTAGCGCGCAAGCGATCTAACCATGCATCGTAATCAGCAAAATCCTTCAACGAAAATTTAGCCCGACGGTAACCATTAAAATGGCCACCCCAGTGAGGGTCTTGGTCCTTCTTCCAATCATTCAACTTGGTGTTCACTGCACAGGCAATCTGTTCTTTGATCTCTTGCTCTAGTGCATTGATGTTTTGGAGTTCGTTCAAGTTAAGCTCAATATCATTTATGCTTACTTCCAACCTCATCCATTTTTCAGGCATGCTCTGTGGTTTGTACATACCTGAATTGGCCACCATCTGAGCCTGCACAGTTTCGTCATACTGAGTGCCTAACTCCATCCCACCGTCTTCTGAGTGCGTACTTGACTCAACACCCCCGCGCTGCACGGGAACAATTTTGGGCATAATAGGGATGCCCTCATCATCAATAATTTTCTTGTAGGCTTCCAATTTTTGACGTTGGTACTGCTCAAAGTCTGGCTTTAAACCCCGCTCTTTCGCTGACAGGATGTACTTTTCGTATAAATTTGCATTGACCTCTTTTCTTTTGAGTTTGATCCGTTCTTCCAAAGCAGAACTGAACGAAAAGTAGGGCTGTAACTCTGGATGCTCTTGCAAGTCTTTCCAAGTTGGTAAGACCCTTACATAAACAGATAAATTAATATGAATTTTTGCTTTTGAATTTATATTTCTTTTGGTCTGAAGATACATTCCTTGACTTGAAATATAGATAGGACTGGTTACCTCATCGCCATCATCAATGTCTCTGAAAGGTAATAAAAAGCTAGACAAAACCAAAGACGATGGCTTTGCCCCAAAAAGAACCCTAGAGCGCTCATCAGTGCCAGAGGCTCTACAATGAACTAGGTTAATAAGTGAATCACACACGCCTTCGAGTAAGTCGTCTGATAAGTCCTGTGTATTTGCTCTTGGAACGTTTGAATGCTCTGGATCAATGATACTTTGCACTGAGGATTTCCTTTAAGGTCATTATTTTTTCACAAGGTGGGTGACTCACACACCATAGAAAATTCGATTCCAGTTACGGTTTGAAGGCTCTTCTCTACTAACAGCTCAAGAGCTTCAACAACCTCTCGAGACATCCCTTCATAAGCACGCAGAGCTGAAGGGTCAAACAGTATCTTCATGTATTGGGCATTAGATGACTTTCCATCCTGAATGCGGTTGGTGCGAAACCTTGTTATTGCCTCCCAGTAAAAACTAGCTTCGTCAAGATCGCAGTCTAAAGCCTGCATAAAACAGAAAAAGATATCTTCCTGTTTCGGAGCCCATGTAGATAATTCAGAACTGCTACATCGAGAAGATTTACTTAAATTAATCCAATAGCAAATATTGTTCGGGTTAACGTTGAGCGCAGTGCTAGGGTGAGTCTCTTGCCAGATAGCCTTCATATGAGCTAATAGACTGCGCGCGGTATTCATACGTTGGTACCTCGATCCGTAGCGCGCTTTTAAAAGCATTAAAACTCTAGAGTGATAAGCTCGAACATATTGCTCGGTACTCTTCGCAGTGTTTTCGATTTCAATAACACCATCCAGTAAATCACGTATCTCTTCGCGAGTAGATTCTGTAAAATTAAATACTTCTTGGCCAATCGTTATATCTTCAGCTTTAATTCTTATAAAAGAAGACATTAACTCCGAGATTATTGAACTATCTCGCACGTAGATTGATGATTGGCGACCTCGATAGTCAGTATCACCATTGTCATATCTAATACATACAACATTCTGAGAGTTGTTCCCTATGACAGTAGATTGATTTGAGTAAGCTCTGATAGATTTAGGTTGCCGAGCATACACTGAGTACAACTCAGGCATGCCGTCAAAAACTGACAGTCTTGAATCTAATTTTGATTTCAAAGGCTGTAACACAGGATGGTAACGCTTCAAACCATCCAAAGAAAGCAGTGTGCTTATCTCTGTTCTCAAATTAAATGCGGCTAATTCTGTCAATGGCAGGTGCACTATAACGTCTTTTGCTTGCTTAAAAATACGGCGCTTGATCTCTGGTGTCAGGTCTATCGGCAAAATTGCTAAGTATTTATCAAAGTAAAAGTTCTTCGTCATTAACTCAGACTGTTTCAAAATATCCACCTGAGAGCAATCAACCAACTCTTGTTCCAAGAATATTTCCAATAACTCACGTGTGACTTCATTAGTACACACTAACGCTACCGGCCAATCTTTAAGTTCGTCAGAGTTTAAAATTCTGGTTATCTCATATGCTAACGGTGTTCCTTTCTGTACTTTAGCTATCCAGTTTTTCGTATTCGCACACAGCCTGTCTCTCTCGTTCCTTTCTTCCGGGGTCAATGATGAAGAGGCTGTGACAACTTTAGATTCAAAATGTGGCCAAGTAGCCTGAGACAGAGCATCAGCACCATATTTCTCGCCATACCAATTGTAATAGTCTTTAACATTGCCAGGTAGTGAAGCAAGGTTTCGAATGAATTGTATTGTCCAATGCACAGATTCTGCATTCAGACCTCTGTTGACCATCATCTTTTTGAAACCATACCAGTCACGAATTATCCGAGAGGACTCGTTATCTGTAAGATGAACTACAAACTCAAGAGAAGAAACGTGATCAGATGTGACTTCTCGATTTGAAACCAAAGGATGATCAACACTTGGGCAATCTATCCCCGCAAGCAGTGGCGCGATTTTTTGTTTAGTGCCCGACCGCTTCACCATCAATGATTCACATATTTTGAACCAGTGTATTTCTGAGCAAATAGCTAAAACTGGGGGGCTTTCTGAACCAAATACATCTTCTAAGCACTCAAAAAAAAGTAGCAAATTTTTATGTGTTAGTTGGTAAATTTGGTGACTTTGGTTGTAAGTATGATCGAGCACAATATGAATAACATCGATTTTTCTCCTGCTTTTCTTAAGAAAAGACAGCGCCCTCTTCAGTTCCCGTTCATTTAGTGACTGGTGTAATGCAAAAATAGAGTCAGGAGACGTGTCTGAATTTCCTGCCAAATGTCCAGCATCAAGAATCGTTCTTTTAATACAGTGCCTTGGTGTCGCTCGTCTTGAACGCAAGAAGTACTTTTCTGAATAGTTCAAACGTTCTAGTTCTTCAACACTTTTCGTATTAACTGGAAAAATAGCCATCAATTCAGAAAGCACTGGCTTGGCTATGCTTGTTTGATGACTGTATTTTTTATGTGAAGAATACAACGCCATCTTACTCGCTAAGGCCATTGTTAGCGGATCGCTGCTATTGTCGAACCGCTTAAACTGCTCATTTTTAAAAGCTATTGATTGTAAGAATTTAGGTTCTAAATATAGCTCATTCAATAATGTTAATGAGTTAGCTTTAGCGGGGAATAATACAGTTCTTTGTCCTTCCTGTTTACCATTCGCACTATCGTCCAAACACGATAGTGAATGCACAACCCCAGGTTGCTTAATGCTGCCAGGCCAGAGTAGAGATACGCAGTCTTGTGAGTTTTCAACACAGTGACGGTTTAAGTTAGAGATCTTACTCATGACCTCACTCAAATAAACCCGTTCATCCCATTTATTGTAATAGCAGATAGGCTCTTCGATTACGTAAGGCTTCGATGGATCCATGAAAATACTTCTGTTCACCAAATTGTTATAACATGGTCAATATTAAACGATTGTCATATTTGTCTATCCTATTAATTTTGTCAAAGCTAATGAAAGAACCTCGTTTTGAAAATGTGGAAACTGTCATAAAAGCATGCTGTCTATAATCTAGCGAGCTTTGGTGCAATGACGGAAGAACCATTCTCAATAATTGTCTGAGCCCGATAAAGCAGTTAATGCGATCTGAATTTTGGAATTGTATCAGTGAAGCAACCAAGTAAGCTCACCCTGCTTGTGGCTTTCCTCAGAGTGTGCAACAGCTATATAGTATCGGCAGTGAATGGGCAGCATAGAACTGGTAACGTAGGGTTGATTGTGCCAAGTCAAACAAAGTCGATTTCCCGAATTCACCTTGGTTTGATGCGTTGACCTTTGAAGATAAAAAGTGTTATCGGTTATATCTCCAATTACAACAAGCGTATTTGTATCAACGATGTAAGTAAAACGCTTTGAATGTCTTTGAGCGCGATAACAACACCGTTTAATGGACCGATACTCTACTGATTTATCAATTTTGTGATGATATCTCTGCCGAAAGAATGAAACGGTTGGATAAAACCGAATTTTTGAAAGTACAGATAATATTTTTTAAGCATCTTAGTATTAGACATATTTTAACGGGAGAGTATTTGTATCCTCATCGATACACCTACTCCCCCTTATCTGTATAGGAGGCAATTGCTCCTAGATAGAACGAATTCTAGCTATTAGCTAATTTGTGCCCCAAGCCAACTTAGAGTAATTAATTGCTCTTTATATATTCATATTTACTCACCTAAGTTTTAATAATATATATTCAGGCCCCAGCTTAGCTCGAAAGTTTAGCGGCTCAAATAGTCAGAAAATGTGTCGTCCCCAGCTATTGAAAACTATTATACAGGCTAAACGGCAACCTCTTTAGCGTACAGCAAAGCTTGATCTCGTACCGTTTGAGTTTTTTCAATGATTTTTTTAATACCATCATCGGTCATCAACTTTGCAATCGGTACCTGAAAACCACATGAGACGACCGGATACCCATCAGCATCTTTAGTTATCTTTGCTTCTTCATCCAGTGCAACATATTGAGGGTGTGGACATGGAGACCATATGTTTCTGTACCAGTTCGTGTCTTTTTCCTTATATGGGGTGAACACGCCGATTTTCATGATGGATTCAGAGTCTTCTGGCCGCTTTTTCAGTAATAGAGCATCAGCTTGAACACCATTCATCTCGTCACTACTCACTCCTGTATCAGAGATTACCCAAAAAGAAATCAGGTATTCGCCGAACCTTAGCTTGTTGATGTCCTCAACTCTTTTAAAGGTGTAGTAGGTAGAGAGTGCCGGAAGCATGTCCCATTGCCATCGTTCGAATGGATTGGTTGTAAGCTGACTAGGGCGCTCAAATTCTCGCGGAAGCCAAAAGTAAAAATCCAACTCTAGTTGTGTTGCAATTTGCTCTATCGTTGGCAACAGGCGTTGATAATAAGAAGCTAAAAAACGGTGAGCAGTTCTTATCTGAATAAACAATTCATCAGTATTAGTTACATCACTCATAATGGCTTAATTCCAATTTTTGAAAAGCGATAAATCGAACGGAGATAGCCTCGTTTGTAATAACGAGTCCGATAGTGTGTGGGAGGGCTTAAACTGACTTTCCGATGATAAAAGTGATTTAACCGTTTCAAAGTCAATTCTGGGTAACGAGTTTTTAGTTAGATCCTCCCATTTAAAAGGAGATACTTTTAGCCCATACAAACTTAGCGCTTGTAACATATCATGTATTACGCGTTTGTCACGTGGGCATACGTGCTTACTATCACGCTTATCTATCTCTATCAACTGATTCGTCACTTGCTGCCATGGCAGCGCGACCAGATCTTTGAGTTCTTCGAATTCGTTTATCAACTGCTCTCGGCAATATGGGATATCAACATTCTCTATTCGACCTATACCAAGGAAGTAAAGCGGTTTATTGGTGCTCTTCTCATCGTTGAGAAATGAAGCGATTTCCCTGTACCACTGCGTATAGCTTTGGTTACCTCCCGTAGGTGGTTTTATTTCAACAATCACATTGGCGCTGGAGAACCTCAACACCAAATCAGGCTCTACTCTATTAGTGCCATCATCGTATTCATAAGTAAAACTAGGCCAGAATTCAATATCTTCAAAGTCATCAAATGAAGAAGAAGCATTTGTCAACCAAGAACGCAGTAGTTCAGCTTGTAGCTGCTGTGATATATAGCCGAAACGGCAAAATACCGCTGCTGTAAGAAGATCTTCTCGGGCTTTATATAACTGGCGCCAACTGATGGTTGAATCACTTTGAGACTCAATACGACCCGATTTCCCATGTAGAATAGCTTTTAGCATTGTTTCGACTCGATGATTAGAAGTAAATTAGGAAGAGCTTACTAGCTAGCATCTATCGCATCATCTTGATTCAAAAGAATATGTGTTAATGATCATACATGTTTAGACATTTTTTTGTCTCGTGAATGCCCTATCTCAGCTTGGCGCTCGAAGCTTGTACTACGAAAGCGATCCCGTAATTTACAAGGTTCAACTACTTGGTCAGATCGGTTCCAAGAATACTTCCCTGTTCTTGACATCTCTTCTGTCCAACTCGATTTAATGCCTTATTAAGCTGTTCGACTGTAAAACATAGACCTTCCTCAACACACTCTTCAAACATTGACCACTGGTAGCACACTAACCGGAGTAGATGATGGACAATAAAATACACTGTCTCATTTTTCTGTGATTTCGATAATTAATCTCTTTATATCAATCGTTTAAAACTCTAGCTAGGAAGTTAATGCGCATGTCCAGTATACAAATGCCACACCTATGCAATCACTTGAAATTCAAAAGAATGCCTATATATTGATATCGCCAATTAATCAAATGTAGGGATACATATGTCAATTCAAAATCTAAATGCTGGCGATATTGTTGTCAGCAACTTTGGTGTATATCAGCACTGGTCTTTAGTCTCAGACTCTTTGTGTGAAAAGGGCCTGCCTATGCTCATTTCCGCAACAAAGCGAAATGGCACAGTTCAAGAAGAAAGCTGGGACGTAGTAACTCAAGGTAAACATACCTATCCAGCAAGAGTTACTTACGATCGCCCAGTACCAGAGGTACTCGAACTCGCTCGTTCTCAAATTGGGAAGTGGAAATACTCACTAACAGACCGAAACTGTGAGCATTTTGCTAAATGGGCTACAGGGCTGAAAATGTCTTCGACTCAAGTTGTTGCTGGTGCTACTGGTGCTGTTTTAGGCGCAACCTTAGTTGGTTTATACTCAGAAAACCCTAAGTTTGCTAAGTTTCTCGGTGGTGCTTTAGCTCTGGGAGGTTTAGCTGTTTTAGCTACTAAAGCCGTCGAGAAAGAATAGGTATACAAACTGTTTAAGAGGGATTCGCAACGCGTGATATTTTCTCTATGCGTTGGCTTAAGTGATTAAAGTGGTTTACAGCGGCTTCGGTATTACACTGCTCACACCTTAACAGGGCGTTATATATTTTCATCAATTTAGGAGTTATTTAATGTCTTATTCAGAGGCCAGTTGCCTGTGTGGCTCTGTAAAAATCACAGCAGAAAACGTCAATCCTAACTTCACAGTTTGTCATTGTCAGTCCTGTCGGACTTGGGGTGGTGCGCCATTTTTCGCAGTTAAATGTGGTACTCAGGTGAAAGTAGAAGGTGAAGACAAAGTAAAAATGTACAAGTCATCCTCTTGGGCTTCTCGTGGATTCTGTAAGGAGTGTGGAACCCATCTGTTTTACAAGTTCAAAGAAACAGGTGAATACAATATGCCTGTGGGCTTGTTCCCAAACGTGGAAGGTCTGAAAATGGACATGCAATACTTTAGCGATATGCGTCCAAGTTATTATTGTTTTGCCACTGAGACCCAGGAAATGACGACAGAAGAAATTATGTCTTACTTTGCAGATAAGGGGTAACTAAACCTATAACAAGCGTTCAAAAGGACACTCAACCCTTAGCACCTTGACTCACTGTTTGGCATAAACGGTTATGTCATAATAGTTTAAGCTTGTGGTTGCGTTGCCTGCCCATTAGTTCGGCGTTAGCCCTTTTTCAAGGAAATGATATGGAAATCGTGCAGGAAATAGAAGTTTCAGAATCGCATCATAAAGCAATCGAAGCATTAAGAAACCAAGCTTTTCCAGACAGCCAAGTCAATCGTTCTTACTTTAAGCAGTTACCTCATATGCGGGCCCTTCATTTTCAAGGTGAACAGTTGATTGGTTATCTTGGACTGGACTATCGAGTTGTTAGAGTTGGTGAAGAAATACATAAGGTTCTGGGCGTAATCGACTTCTGTGTTGACGAACGTTATCGAGGGCAAGGAATTGGCTCTTTAATGTTGTCAGAAGTATCGGCATTTGCGGAAACTAAAGATGTCGATTTCATCATCCTTATATCGGAGTTGCATGATTTCTACTCATCCAACGGTTTTGACAAAGTTCAGTGCATGCAGTCATGGTTAAGGCTTCATGAGCACACTAACTTTGGTGTCGCTGTAGAGCATATTGATGAACTGTATGTGAAATCCCTCAGAGGTAAACCGTGGGGCGTTGGACATTTTGATTGGCTAGGTTATATGTACTAGTCAACCACTGAGCTAACAAGCATTTAAGAGTGATCCCTAACGCTTGGCATTTTTCATTCCACCGTTGAGTTTAGTGCTTACGGTGGTAAGGTTACGTTTTGTGGTGGTGTTACTCACACCTTAAAGCGGCGTTATGTTCATCGTCGAATGGGCGGGATTAAGGAGGATATATGTCAAAGGAATTGAAGTCTTCGTCATTGAAAGTACAAGAGTTTTTGTCCCGAAACGGCCAAGATTTTGTCGTGCAGGAAATGCCGAGCTCTACTCGTACCGCATCTGATGCCGCTGAATCTATCGGATGTACGGTTTCTCAGATAGCGAAGTCGGTCATCTTTAAGCATGGAGAAACCGGTGAGCCAGTGCTGGTTGTTGCGTCTGGCGCTAATATGGTGTGCGCTGACAAAGTCAAAGAAGCGACAGGAATTGTTCTTACCAAAGCAGACGCTTCTTTTGTCCGTGAAAAAGTGGGTTACGCGATAGGCGGTGTCCCCCCAGTCGCTCACCACTCATCAGTCCACACCATTTTGGACAACGATCTGAATCAGTATTCTGAAATCTGGGCAGCAGCGGGCACACCTAACTCAGTGTTTAAACTGAATCCGCAGAAATTAGGTGAACTAACACAAGGCCAGTGGGTAGATTTGGCAAAATAAACATTACCATCGGTTTGATAGAGATTCGCAACGCGTGGCATTTTCGCCAGGCGCGGCTTTAAGAGGTTAAGGTGGTTTGCAGAGGCGTCGGTGTTGCCGTTGCTCACACCTTAAAGTGGCGTTGTGTTTGGGAGAGAGAATGAAAATACGAGAAATTCATGAGTCAGATTGGGATCAGGTGTATCAACTCATGGAAGATAATATGCTCGAAATGCAGCTTGAGCTAGGTCTGAAATGGGATGGAGAAGCCATCCTGAATTTCTACAAACGAAAGTCCGTTATCGTTATAGAGCAAAACCATCATATTCTCGGTTTCATTGCTTTCCATCAAAGTGATGATTTCCACTTCATCGACTCCTTACAAGTGGCTAAACAACATCAAAATGGACTTCTGGGTGGTCGTTTACTTAAAGCTTCGCTTCTACACACTCAGTCGCTATCTAAAGTAAAAAATGTTAGATGCTGTGTGTTTGAAAATAACCCTGCTGAAAGTTTGTATTATGCTGCTGGCTTTCAAGAGTTAAGTCGTACTAATGGGGTCTTAACCTTAGAGGCGCCTCTGAGTCAGTTGGCTAAACGCTTAAGGTTAAAATCAGAACACGCCATTTAAGAGTGATTCGCCGCGCTGGGCATTGTTGCTAGGCGCCGATTTTAGTGGTTAAGGTGGAAGCATCGATATGGCGAGCCTCACACCTTAATTGGGCGTTATGTTATAGGAGGGAATTCATGATTAGGGAAATCACAAAAGCCGATTTCGAGTCGTTTTGGCCTACCTTTTCAACGGTAATCCAGGCTCAGGAAACGTATGCTTTTGACCCCAATATGACACTAGAACAGGCTTTCGCTTTGTGGTGTGAATCTCCACTGAAAGCTTTCGTTTTCGTAGAAAATGACCTGGTACTGGGCTCTTACTACATTAAGCCCAATGCAATGGGACCAAGTAGCCATATATGTAATTGTGGATACATGGTGTCAAGCGAAGCTCGAGGTAAAGGCATTGCGCGCCTTATGTGCGAACATTCTCAGGAAACGGCACTAGCGCTTGGCTTTGATGCCATGCAATTTAACAGCGTAGTTTCGACCAATGAAGTGGCGGTGAGGCTTTGGGAGAAGCTAGGGTTTCAAATCATAGGTACAATTCCGAAAGCATATCAGCATGCTCATCTAGGGTTCGTGGATAGCTACATCATGTACAAATGGCTACGACCATAACAAGCACTTCACAGTAATTCGCAACACTTGGTGTTTCCGCTTCACTCACACCTTAATACGACGTTATAAATCAAGGAGAAAACTTTGGACTCTGGTATTACTTCCGGATTGATTGGTGGTCTAGTCGCCGCAATCATCAGCACCCTCATCATCAAATCCGCTCAGAGAAAAATAACTCATGGTGAACTTAAGCATGGCGTGTTTATTTTAGTGCTGGCTATGGTTTGCATGACAATTGCCCTTTTTGCTGCCTGGTCTTATGTCTACGATGACGATGTGCATGAAAAAGCGGGCGAACTTGTGGCGGTTATAGGTTTGTTGTCTGGCTTTAGTGTCTTTTCGTTCGTATTTTTTGCTGAATACTTTAAAGCGAGAGGCCAGTTTAATGACAACGGGATCGAATTTCAGACGCCTTGGACGGGGACAAAAAAAGAAAATTGGGATGACCTTGTTTCAGCGAAGTTTAACCCGTCAATGCACTGGTACACGCTCCTATTTGAATCTGGCAATAAGGTCCGCTTATCTTCTTGTTTGCTCGGGCATGGGGAGGTTTTAGCACTGCTCCACTCCAGAGGCTTTGACTTATCCCAGTGTGGTGAACAATGATTCGCAACACTTGGCATGGCGCGATGCGCAGCGTTATGTGCCAGTCAGGTAAGAGAGGACATATGCACAACATAGCGAGGGGTGGTATCACCGCCCTTCTTCTTTGCGGCTGGCAAATGCCAGCCTTTGCTAAGGAAGCCGTCTCCAGTCTAGATGGGGTGTTTGTGTATCAAGAGGTGGTCGGCGGACCGTATGTTGACGAGTGGTTTGTGAGTGGCGATTTGAATCGGTTGAACAATATTCACGTTCACCGTGAAGGGAAGTCGGGTTCATTTGAAGCCACGATTGAGGTTGACTGTCAATCATCAACAATAGCCGTTCAGGGAACCGGCTTACTCTATACTTCGATCGTTTTGACGAACGCAGAAACGGGTGAGTATTTCTCTAGAGAACTTAAGCAAGCCCTAGTCAAGAAACTCTGTACACGGTAGCCAAACACATGACAAGCGCCTAAGTGATCCAGTGCGCTTTTATGGGGTAGCGTGCTTCGCACCAGAATAGGGTGCGACATTTCAATCAATATCGAGGGGACGATGCAAGATAAAAGCGTAAAAGACGTCTATCGCTCTTACTTTCACTTTAATAATGAGCGAACACTTTCAACAGATGCAGCCAGCGCATTTTGGTCGTCAGAAGCGAAAGGCTTCTCTGTTTTCGTGGACAAAACACGCAAATACGACAATCAGATAATCCTCCATGGTGTTTGTAGCGCTGCAGACCTAGACAGCCATCTGACGTTGTATCAGCATGGTTTTTCTCCTGAGATTGCAATCGAGCCACAGGCAAAAACCAATGAGTTGATAACCTGGTTATCCCGCCACGAGTTTGTACCCGGTTACGAGCATGAGTTTCTTCAGCTGAGGTCGGCAGACTATGCTGCACCTGCAGACGTATCCGGTCACGTAGCGGTTGAGCGATGGACACATGAGCAGGTCGATGAATTTTTAGCGTTACTCAAAACGTCAGGTTTGGAGTGCTCAGACTCGATATGGGAGAAGAAGCGCTCGCTTTATTGTACAGAGACTTTTCGCGCTTATGTGGCAAAAATAGATGGTGAGCCGTGTGCTTGGGCAACGAGTTTTATCGAGAATGAATACGCAATATTAGCGAATGCGTATACCCAAGAGCGCTATCGCTCCAAAGGCTGTCAAACGGCCTTACTGAGGGCGCGAATCGAAGATGCCCTATCGTTAGGTGTAAAGGTGGTCTTAACCGATGTAATGACCAACACCACCAGTAGTAAGAACTGTAAATCCGTCGGTTTCAGCGTTATTGGTGTGCGAAGCGTGTGGTACAAAAATTAGAAATACAATGAGCATTTCGCTGCAAGTGTAAAGGTTTAGGGGATATATAAAATGTGGAAAAAAGTGTATCTGGTCATTATCCATCTACTCGCGGTGATCGGAATTTCAACCGTGTATTTGTCTGTATCTGCGAGCCTAGGGCTAAATAAACAACGTACCGTTGTCGAACGTCCAGACGGGTGTCTTACTGGAGAGAGCGACAAAGAATTTAGTCCAGAGGGAAAACGGGCGATCCATGCACAATTTTCACAGTGCCCCAATAGTGACAACATCATGAAAGTGTGGCTTCAACCGGACGTAGGCGTCACTCGGTACGAACTCCTCTATGAGTCAGTGTACAACTCTGATGAAGTCATTGATATCTCATGGCGTAATGCGAATGAAATTGTCATTGGCATACCGAGTACCGTGTCTCCTTCGTTGATCGCATCGAATAACAATGGGATAGAGGTGTACGTCGAAAGTAAAAAGCGTTAGGGAAACTGGTAACCAACCAACATTAAAGCGGGACCCTCAACGCTTGGCATTTTGAGTCCTGGGTTGAGTGTTGGTGTTTACGATGCCATGCATTCGGCTAGGTGGTAGCAAAATCTGCTACTTAATAGGACGTTATAATCTCCAAAGGAACTATCATATCGATGAAAAACGTCGTTCAAATTGTCTTTGTTTCAGGACATCAGTTATTGCTGGCTTATCGGCAAAACACCGAAGCGTTTGATCAGCATTGGGGCTTTCCTTCAGGACGAATCGAAGACGGTGAGTCTCCTATCAATGCGGCAGAGCGTGAAGCTTTGGAGGAGACTTCAGTGGCCCCTAGAGCATTAAGTTTAATGGTGGAGTTAGATGACCCTAGCTTGCCGATCCGCCATTACTTTTACCTCTGTACTGATTGGATAGGCCAAATAGAGAACGCAGAGCCTCACTTGTGTGGAGAATTACGTTGGTTTAATGTCAACGAGTTACCAGAAAAATGTACGCCAATCACCTATCTAGTCATGCAGGAAATAAAAGCCGCTTTGCGTGATCATCAACAACTGACCTAACAATAAGTTAAGCGTGATTCACAACCCTCGCCCCTCACTGATTATTCGTTTAGTGAATGTGTACAATAACTTGGGTAAGGCGATGGCGCGGCTCATGCCTTAACAGAACGGGAATGAAAATGGAGTTAAAATGAGAATAGTTGAAGCCGATAGCGCTATGAAAGAAGCGGTTGGTCAATTCTACAAAGAGCAAGGCTATCACAGTGCGTGGTCTCAGACAGAAAGAGCCTTTATATGTGTTAACGATGGAGCGATTATCGGTTCTGTCAAAGTTGAGCTTATCAACGACGTTACCATACTCAGAGGTATGTACATTGCCGGTGATTTTCAGGGTCAAGGCTTAGGGCTCAAGTTTCTAAAGCACATTGAGCCGGTGTTAAACTCGCGCACAGCCTATTGTATGCCTCTCGCCCACGTGACCGATTTCTACAAACACATCGGATTCAAAGAAGTTGAAGAAAATCAGTACCCTGAGTTTCTCCAACAACGTTGTGAAAAGTATCGTGAAATGGGTTATTCGATAACCACAATGCGCCGTGAAAAACTTTCATAGCAAACGCTTAATGCCGGTACGCAATACGGTGAGCGTTATATGCTTATATCGCGATGGAGTAGATTCGTGTTTAGACTTTTTGTTTTGTCCCTATTGATTTTATCTGTTCAATCTTTTGCTGATGAATTTGGCACGGACTGCCATTTGCCAGAGTCGTTATGTCAATTGGAAAAAGAATTAGCATCATCGGACGCGGAATTGAACCGCGTTTATAAAGATATCATGCACCGGATAAAGGTGGGTGAACTGCCGAAAAGGGCTTTAGTTGATGCCAGTGACTTAAAGCAAAGCTTAACGATTAGCCAACGCAGTTGGTTAAAATTCAAAGAGAAGAACTGCGACGCATTTTACGTGTTAAATAGTGGTGGTATGCAGCGGAATGAAGCTAGGCTTGAATGTGAAATTGAAATGACCAACGACCGTACTAATTACCTGAAAATGTGGTATTAGTGAGGTCATATGAAGCCACTTCACGCCGCCATGGTTTGAGCCTAATGGGTACTCACCCACTTCGTCTTAACGCTTCAATAAGCAGTTGACGCTCATGGTTCGACAGTGAAAACCATTTTTCACCTCGCGTGGCAATGTGCATTAAGGTCTGACTAAGTGGATTGACCCTTTCCCCTGCCTGCCCAACCGCCACCAGCTCGACGTTCTCACCGCTGCGGCGGCGAAGCTGAATGATGCGCCGGTCGATATCGCGGCTCAAACACAACTGGTAGGCATGGCGCGACAAACCATGCAGCAGCCCGACTCGAACCGGAGGCCGCTTCGTCGGGACGCTCGGCAGATCCCTTTGTAACCAGCGGGACAACACCCCATACTCCACGGCCGTTTCTAGCCAAGGGCACGATGTGTTTTCTTGGTGCTTAAGGGTATCAAAGGCGTTGGAAATGTCGCGCAGTTGGCGCGGCTGAGTGGATGTGTGTTGCAAGGCTTGATGACAAACGTGGTCAAGGTGTTCGAGTAGCGCATGGGGCATAGCAACCTCCCAGTGGAAGAACCCACACCACCCAGAGGCTTCAGTCCCAGTAAAGGGTGGTGAACTGAACAAGGTTGACACTACCGTCCACATAGTAACGGCCAGCTACAATGAGCTGCCCTGCCCAGCCCACCATAAAACGTGCGTGAAGTGATTATCTTGAAAGCATTCACGACTTACGGGTGTGCCTAAGCCACACATTGTCAGATGGTTAATCTGAATCGATGCGCTATGTGCTATTCAACGGGGTGTCAATCCCGGCACTGGATTTTGCCAGTGCTTTATTAGGCTAACCAGCCACCCTCTCAGAGTCAACGCGCCCAATCTGCGATTCTTTTGAACCTTAGCTCATTTTTCGATTTCAATTTGATGGCCCCGTAATGTAATACGGGGTGAAAGTCTGTACCCCACATGATGACGCAATACCCATTTGCTATTAATGAACTAGCTTTTACTGTATAAAGGTTACCGTTAAGTTTTCTATTAGAGTGCGTTATTTAATGATCTCAAAGCTGCGACTGAAAAATGTTGGTCCAATAAAGCAGGCTGACATTGATTTCAACAATCTAACCATAATATCTGGCAGAAATGGGGTCGGAAAAACCTACCTCAGTTATACATATTTTATGCTTGTAGAGTGGTTTAGTAATGAGGTTAGGGAAATAGTGAAGGTTCCCAAAAAACTCGAAGACGCGGTCTGGGAGATGGCTAGCACTTCATTTGTTGGGCAAAAAAGCGTTGAAGTCGACCTTGAAGAATTGAATATTAGCATGGCATCACTGTCTTCTGCTCTGTCTGCTGCTTCCCAAAAAAAAGCCATTTTTAAACAGTTAGACCTTTCCGATGAAGCTTCTGAGAATGCCATCATCCAAGGTATTATTGAAGATAGTTATTTTAACAAAATAATCAAGAAGAAAGCCCAAGGTCGTCTGAGAAGCGATATCGATTACCGCATATCAAAAGAAAAAGGCTCTACTATAATAAAAGCAGATTTTATTAAAGAATCAGCTGAGGAATTAGATGAATCCGCGATACTTAATTTAAGTTTTATACTCAAAATCTTTATTACTGAAGAGTTGTTAGGTCTCAACCAATTCCCCATTACTTCTGAAAGGACCGGAATATCCCTATTCCACGCGGAATTATCTGAAAAATCGGGTTATCAATATCGTTTAGAGGGCGCAGAAACACCTGTTAGATATAGTCGCCCAATTGAGATCAACATCGCGAACTATAGATTTATTAAAAATAGAAGGAGCTCTTACAATCATTGGCTCTTTAATGGAAAGCCCGGATTCCAAAAGCAAGTATCAAGCATAGTTGGCGGACAATACGAGATTGACGATAAAGAAATTTACTTCTCACCAAAAGGTCAAAATATTAGAGTTCCACTTAAATCTAGCTCCGGAGCATCTAAATCACTGATACTACTAGATTATTTCTTGCATATGTACAAAGCTTATGGTTCTTTGATAATCGATGAGCCAGAGTTGAACTTGCACCTTGATAGTCAAAAAGAAATAGCACAGGTCCTCTGTTCGATAGCAAACCAAGGTATTAATGTAATCGTCACCACGCATAGCGACCATTTTATAAGGGAAGTCAATAACCTTATTATGCTATCTAGCCCAAAGCTAAAAGAGCATCAGAGACAAGAAATACTTAAAAAATCTGGAATTAGTAAGGACGCTATTATTAGTCCTAAAAAGGTATCCACTGTTGTTATTTCCTCTAAGGAAAGGAAGACTTACTCTATGCCAATAAGCGAGTATGGAATCGACCTTCAGTTATTCAACGAAGAGATCATGCGAAGCAATGACATAACGCAAGAGTTAATGACAGCGATATACGAGGCTGAAGATGATTAGCAGCCTAAAATCTGTATTGGATAATTCAATCATCGTTAAGCACGCTAATAATAAGATTGAATTTGTTGAAGATGATGCCACCGCTCGTTTAAAGAAGGTTGAGTTCAGTGTTACTAAGTTTTTGAAAGGCGCGGGCGGTTTACTACGTAATGCAGTTGTCATTGAGGGAGACAGCAGTGTTTCTCCGAATCTATCCAGATTCACGTTTTATTTGGATCAAGCATGTAACGACGTTACTCGTCAGTGTGACTATATAGTTTTTCATGAATATAATAATTGTCTGAGAGTGATTCTTTGTGAACTAAAATCTAGTGATACAAGCGCTGAAGAAAGCGCTAGGATTCATAAACAGTTTCAGTTTTCTCAAGTTTTTAGCGAATACCTAACTCGGGTTGCAGAGAGCTATTGTGGTATCAATCATCGCACTCCTTCAACAACAAATGTTAGTTTCTATAAAGTCGCATTCGTCAGAGTCCCTAATGTCGCTACCCCACTTCCGCTAGGAAAACCACCAGTTGCAGCTTGTGGCATTAATAGTAGTAATTCAAAAAACGGAATTAAGTCGCTTTTTCTGCATACTGATGGAAACGGTGTAGCGCGCCTTAGTTGGCAAGCATTCATGCAGAACATTTAGAGATACGAGAAAGGCTCTCATACGGAGCCTTCCCCTATTTAATGGCCGCTATAGCCCTCGCGAATTTTAGTAGTTTTGTAGTGGTTTTGATTTCTAACTCTGATTGTATTAGGAGTAACGCAATTCCTGTAAGCACTTCTTGCGCTGTGACAAGTTGCCCTGTTGGTAACTCTAATTTATCACCACACATTTTGAAATTGTTCCAGTCATCTGATTCAGATATCATTTTTCCTTTATGCCATCTCACTAAGCGCCTACATTCATTTGGAATCTCTTTGCCCTTATCCCACTCTTTGATAGTCCTCACACTTTTAAAACAAAGCTCTGCGGTCTTTTCTATCGATAGCCCGCATTCAAACTCACGAAAAATATAGTTTTTTGTCATTTCGTGATACTTCATGATTTACTCTCTCAAAAGCGAAAGAGTTTATTAAGACATTGATATTAATGATATGAGTGTCATTGAATATAAGCACTCGTAATGCGTATCTCGCAATACTACCTCAGAGTCTCAGACTATCATTAACCAACTTATACGTTTCATAGCGCACCACAAAAGAAATACTTAAACTTTTTAGATGACAATGTGATGTTTTTTATAGGTATTTTGTCTAAATTTTCGTATACAAATAAACAACTCCATCAGTTATAGATATGATGCCATCTTTTTATGGATAACAAGACATGGCTAAAGACTTCCCTTTCCCTCCCAAAAGTTCTGCATACTGGATAGATAATAAAACTACCTCATATGATAATGCTGTAGCCATGTTTGACGCGCAAAATACCTTAGACAAGAAAATGATGCGTAACCCTGTCAGCACTACAAATACGGTGTCTACTTCAAATCAACAAACAGAGGCAGAGGTTGCAGATTCAGTTAACAATCACATGACCTCTCAACCTCCATCATCGGAACCTAACTCTAAGGCTTCAAGTGGCAATTCATCGGATACCACAGCAGAACCCGAGGAAGAAGCGCCACTAACTAAAGACGATAGTTCTGTAGATGAGTTTATGTTGGGTTGGTATCAGGTAAAAGAATCAGGTGCTATCGATTTAATGTGGGATGGACTACTAACACCAGAGACGCCTAAAAAAACCGTCAGGTTATTAAAAAAGCACAACAAACACTTGAATTCATATGTTAATCAAGGCGAAATTGTTGTACTTCCAACAGTTGAGCCCAAAACAGAAGACCAAATAAAGCAACTAGAAGCTCTCAAGGAAGAAGCAAAAGCCGCAAGTGTCGAGTTAGGAAAGTTGCTTTCTAATGAAGTTGCTGCCTTAAACCGTCACTTTGATTTGCTTGCTTATAAACTTGAGGAACGTGTTAAAGCTGATGGATTACCTTCAGATTATTATGCTCAAGTATCCGCAGGTGTTGGAGCAACGAGTGCTTTGGTGGAGCAAAATCTCAAAAACATTCAAGGTGTCCTCTTTGAGATAAATGATCTCTATACAACACAAGTGGCAATGGCAAGCCGAACGGGCGGTATTAACTACGGATCATTTGTGTCTGAAAGAGCTGCTTTGTTTAAAAAACTAGATGGCTCATTTGCAATGTTGTCCAAAAGCAATGTTCAAATACCTGCCTATGTGCAAGTAAAAAGAAACTTAAAACTTTCGACCAAATCGGTAGTGCATAATGCAGATGAGATACTGAAGTCTGGAGTTGTCCCAAATCTTGGAAAACGCATCGCCAATATTTCTATGGGTATGTCTGCAGCCAGAGGTATTGGTTACATTGGCGTGATGGTTGGTGCGACAAGTGGTTTGAATAATATTTATGATGCCTGTCAGGTTGATAGCTCAGGTAATTGTGGTAAAACCGTAACACGTGAGACCTCTGGATTTCTGGGAAGTTTAGGTGGAGGAACAATCGGTGGCAGTGTGCTAGCTACTGGAGCTGTTGCGGCTGTAAGTGGTATCGCACTACTTTTAGGAGTGACTGCCTCTGCGCCAGTGCTAGCTATTGCTGCTATTGGAGGATATGTAACTGGGGGCTTTGCTGGAGGTGTTGCGGGTGCGACGGCAGGTAAAGCAGTTGGCGATGTATTGTATGATAAAACTATGGACCTCAAAGAATTGTCAGAGGACACATTGGAGCAGCTATTTTGATCACTACCCTCGATGAAGTACAAACTATTGTCATAGGTCTTATCTCGTTATACATAATAATTTGGTCGCTACCAGCTGCGATAGTATTGGCAACGGTCTCACTTGGTGACTTTAAGTATATAATTACTATTGATAAGTATCTTGCTAAAGACTTAGGCAAATACTATGACAAGAATGGCTTCATGCGCCCTGATTATCAAATGTCATACTCTATCGGCAGTCGCTTTATAGGTTACTGCATTAAGTATCCTTTCATACATCATCGAACAAGAAATCAATCCACTAAGTTCCGACTTTTTATGTGGGCAAATACTGTAGGGACATGGGGTTGGTTGGGAACACTTGTACTAATTCTTGTATAGGACCGGATAGCTTGGGTCAGAAATTTAGGTAACCTTACTAGCATTTCTAATGACGTATAACATCCTTGAATATTTCAGTAGTCTTCTAGATATGTAATGCTCTTTCTCACCACCAATTTCTAATATAGCTTGAGCTACTACTAGCTCTTGTGGGCTGACTAGTTGACCGTTCGGTAGTTCAAGCTTAAAACGATTCATTCTAAAACCTCTCCAAGCTTCGTTTGGAGAAAGTTCTCTACCTGATACCAACCGCATCAAACGTTTACACTCTGGTGGGATTGGATTACCCCTATCCCACCGTTTGACCGTACTCACACTTTTGAAACAGAGTTTCGCTGTAGTTTCGACGCTAAAACCGCACTCTAGTTCTCTAAAAAGCTGATTTTTGTACATTACACACCTCCAATCGAGCTTTACTTAGATAAGGTTGGTTAATACTTAGTGCCTGATATGCAACATGTTTTAACATAAGGCCGCAAAGTACGCACTGTGAAAAGGCATACCTGAGCCGACAATAACACCAAATTTAAATGGCTACCCTAGTACACCGAAGCTGTAACGTTTTTTGAGCGCTGATTTCAAAAGCGTAATCTCCATGAGGTGTTGGCGTAGCGCTTAACCAATTGAATGACCAAGCTATAAGATCAGCTACTTATCATCAGTAACGATAATTCTGCTGTTACCACCTTAAGCCAAGTTCGTTAAAGGCTTCGCAAGCGTGAGAACACGCGGGTTGCATGTGTCCATCTGGACGGTTAGCCGTGGTGGTGTTGAAGTGAGCACCAGTGTAGCGATTGACAACCACATCGCGACGCACCACGGCTTGTTATTGAAACTAGGCCTACACTATCGAGACGTATTGACTACTCGACCCAATAGGTCACTAAGAGTGCTTTGTTTTCTAACTCGCTTCCCTCTTCACTGAGATCGAGTGTGTAACCCAATATTCCCCATGTAAACGGACGTAATCCACTTTCGATATCCGAGGTATTAAGTTGAGGCACATTGCCGACAATCGTTGAGCTCTCTCCCGCAGACACCGTCTGACTACTCGAGAGGGCGCCCCACCCGCCGTAGGACATTGAGGTGCCAAACTCGGCTTCAGCAAACAAGGGCACACCCACCTTACTTCCAAAGCCAGTCTCTACTGAATTACCGACCGTCTGGGTGAAGCCTTGTACATTGGCTGAGCCATCCGAGTAGTTAATGCTCATGAAATTGGTTGCCGTCCCTTGTCCTTGGTGCACTTCTGCCAAGTACGTTCCTTCCCCTTGATAGGTGATCACATCGCCCGTCTCTTGCATTTCCTGTATGATTTGCAGCGCATCGTGTTTATTCATATAGCTGCCCGGCTCGCCACGGGTGTAGCCCAAGGCCGACTCCAATTGCGCACTATTAATGTATTGGTTGGTGAGGTCCTGGCTTTTCAAGTAATCTAGGGTGACCGATGCAAAACGCGACGGTCTTGGCACATCAATGACGAAATCCGCATCACCAGAGATTGGCTTATCCATATCGGTCGTTTTCACCACGGAATAGAAATAGTGATCCGCGGCGGCAACTGAAATAACGACAATTTCCTCGCCCAATGAGCCATTAAAACCAATACCAATCTCCTTGGCGCTTTCTTTCAAATACGATTGCGCGTTTTCCTGGCTAATGCTTGTGGTGACACTGCTTTCGACGGTTGCCTGTCCAATGAATCCGCCTGCCGCCGAGACATTGAATCCAAAATCACTGCCCCATCCCTGCACCGAGCCGATTTCCTCTGACGTTCCCGAGCTCTTCCCCAGCTCTAGCGTGGTGCCTGACGCCGAGCTCGGATTGGTCTGCTCGGTATAGTACGGCACCGAGGCTAACATGGCGTATACCGTGGGCTCTGAGTAACGCAGTTCATGCCCTTCATACACCGCAAGATCTTCATCCGAATGATAATTCACTGCTTGCAAATCCAGATACGGATAGGCCTCACCCGCCACCAACTCGTCGTCAAGAATGGGGTGTGATGATGAAACGAACTGTGCGTCGTCATTGAACGCCAATGCGCGGTAGCGGTCACCTAAAATGCGTCCACTGTGTTTATCAACCCAGACATAATAGAGCTCGGGAGCGTCGTTTTCTTTTGCGTTTTCATGCTGAAAGTTCGCCGCTTCGGCTTTTAGGACCGCATTTTGGGGTCTATCCGTGAGGCTTGTTTTGGTGGTGTGCACCGGCACCCCCTCGTCATTCACTTCTCTTTGAAAGACCTGGCCGTCGACCACCACCCATTCGCCTGATTCGGAGGCCTTCCACACCGTCATTTGGGGCCTGTAATCCATCGCATAAATCGGCGAGTCCCAATAATTGCGTGTGTAATGAGAGAGCGCAGCCCCATTTGGATTCACTAAGTCGATGACCGCGGACTCCAGCACCATGGACTCCCATCGACTTGCGTGCGAATAGTGCCCGGTCGCGGCAATTTCGTAAGCGCCACCAGGTCGCAGCTGCGCCAGCTTGACGTCGGTGGGAATAATATGACGATTGTGCTCCGCCGTGGGGTTAAAATAAGGGTCATAGACGTACAGTTCATTGCTGCCGATGATCATCTCGACGTGGTCATTGTCGTATCGATACAGCTCATAACGCCCTCGCACATTTTCATTGGTGTTATTGTAGGATTCTTGAGCGCTGTACATGGCTACGATTTCAAGACCAGGCACCCCATCGATGTCTTTTGCATCCATCGATAGATTCCACGATCTCAAATTGTACTCACTGCCATCGGGTGACCACGGGTTGTGTTGATTGACCCATGTCCACGTGTGGGTAGACGCGTCATAACGATAGAGGTCGATAGCGCCATTGTAGGCGATGATGACCTCATCTTTGATATTGTCTCCATTGAAATCCCCCCCGATGGCCTGCACAAACGAGTTGTTCTTATTCCAAGTGCGGCTCGGATTGGCAAACCCACCGAAGCTGTCCAAAGAAGCGCCATGCTCGATGTATCGTGATGACCCCACCTGAGACACAGAGAGCGGCTCTTCGACACCATCGGCGTTCACATCCACCACCGCGGTCGTCGACAGCGCCTCGGTGAAGCGATGTGGCAATCGTGCCGAATTCGGCTCTCCGGACGTAAAGAGGTAAGGTGTGTTTCCTTGATTGAACAAGAGCTCGTCAGTATCGGAGGTTCTGAAATATTCTTTCCCATCGACGTTCACCATTTGGTCCATCAACGGATGGTATTCGCTGTTTGCCGGCGCACCCTTTTGCGAGATATCCAACGGGGTCGGATCGTGATCCAGATGCATGGCCAGCTCTTGAACGATGCGGTCAGATTGAGCGGTACTTTCAGAGCCCGAGTACGCTGAAAATCGCGTGGAGCCCGGCGCGGCGCGGTCCCTCGTACGAAGCAGTTTGCCGCTGTTTAACAGCGGGTACTCGACGGTCCCGTCATCATGAACCATGGTATAGATGTCTTTTCGATCGAAGTTGTAGCTGCCATCCGCTTTACGTTCAGACACCAGTTGAGGATCCACCTGGTTTAGAAAGTCCTGCTCCGTTTGGAGTGCGTACGCTGACGATGTCACGATGGATGTGACGGCGACCGCTATCAGTGATGTTTTCATGTTAAATTCTTAAGCCTCATTATGTTGTTTGTTCGCTTGCCAACAGACCCATGTCGATTGGATGGCGGGTATCATATTCAACAACATTCATTAGCAACATATCATTGAGAGTAAGAATTTCTTTAAGTGATATATGCACTCATATTTATATAAACACCACTCCCGCATTATCCCTTCGGTTGAAAGAACTCGGCTTCTCACACTGGGCGGCCTGGACTTTTGGCAGCGTCCTACGTGCACTCTCGGCCGGCCATACTGATGTGATGGGTCTGCGTGCCCTTGCCGGCGAGACTTTTTGTGGCGGCGCATGCCATCCCTAAGATGCCCCACATTTTCCATGGCTTTCACCGAGCCTCTGCGCGTGTTACTCCTTACACTAGTTCCCATATACAGCTCATTGTTTGTGGTATTGAGCCCCCCTTAACGTCGCTGCGTCATGGAGAATACGTCGATGAATAGAAACCTCGTTTGGTTCCGCGATCAGGCCATCACCGCAACCAAAATAAAGAAGCTCGCCGCGGATGAATATCTGATCAGCAACAAACCCTTTAGTAAGAAATCCGCAAACCCTGGCTTGTCGCAGGTATTAACGGAGATCCGGCGGCTGCGGCTGCAAACTGAGCCTCAGCTCACTGGGGACCCCACCCTTTTCGATGTCGGTAGTGGCACCTTTGAGGTCACGGAATACGAGGCCAATATTGAAGATTGTCGTCAGGCCGACGAAGGGGAAGACGTGAGCGCTACGGTGCTATCAAAAGCAACCATCGACCAACTCACAGAAGAAGGTGACATCACCCCACAGATCAATCCTCGAAACATCAAACGAGGGTCACTGAGAGTGACCATTGATTTTACGCCCAAGCGCGGCAGTATTGTCGATGAAGATCAGGTCCGCATTGCTTTGGTACAAACCAGTCGTCCTATCCGAATAGAAGACAATAAAGTCACCTTCATGTCCTCTGGTGAACGCCAACTCAACCGTATGACGCAAGACACGGCCATGGGCTATTATCTTGACCGACGCTGTACAGCAGAAAACCCTATCTATGGCGCCCTAGATCTGGCTGATGACACCTCCACATTGATGGCCTCACTTTCCACGAATGCGTGTGAGATCGCTTATGGCGAAGCCTTAGCAAGTTTAAACGACATGCCTTGTCGTTATGTGCCGGCTCACGGCACCATCAGCCACGAATTTGAAACGGCCGCGATCGAAATTCGTGAACAAGAAGGCAAAATATCCATGCGCCACCTTGGCTCACTGACCTGGGGATACAAAATTGTCCGGGGCGTTATCTCGCCGCTCAAATTGGGCACCTTTAAACCCGGAAAGGTGACACCGCAATTTCTCGAAGCCATGGAAAAGTGGAATGATCAGGCGGCGTTAAGACGCAATCCACACACCAACATCACGCTGTAATGCGATCGAAGACATGAGTTGTTGACCTCAGATTAACGGGAGGTATTAGGCTAGATCGGATGACAGTACCTGTATGAGTCAGGGAGCAACCTCGCCTAACCTCGCCATTTCAGGAGGATCCTTAACGCTTGGCATTTTTGCTATGTATTACGTTTGGGGGGCGGCGAACGCGTCGAGATTGCTGACCCAAGTGCGACGAGGGCTTTCGCCTTGAGCTTGTATAGATTCGATGACAAAATCGACAAACAGCTTAACCCTGAGGGGCACATGTTCACGGCGGTGATAGAGTATATAGACACCTTCATCTCGCGGACGAAAGCTTGGAAACAGGGGCGTTATCTCCCCCGCTTTTATCCAGTCACGAGCGATGAAATGAGGAATTTGGGTTAAGCCAAGGCCCTGAGCACAAAGCTCTGCCATTGATTCCCCGTCATTGACCACCATGTTTTGGGCTATGTCAGGTAGTTTTGCTTCGTCGCTCGGGGCCAGTTTCAGTCCTAACAATCTTCCTGTTTGTTTAAAGCGAAAGCGTATCCAAGAATGGTGATGAAATTCATGTGGTCCCCTTGGGGCTCCGTGTTGATTGAGGTAGTCGTGACTTGCACAAATCAAATAGTCGATAGGGCTCAGTTGACGCGCGATCAGTTGTGAGTCTTGGACTGACCCTGAACGAATCGAGACATCAATGCCATGCTCGATCATATCTAGGTAAGCGTCATCAAACTGAATCTCTAGGGCGATGTTAGGGTACAACTGACGAAATGTTGCGAGTAAGGGCTGGATGTACCTTCGCCCATAAGACACCGGTAGGTTCACCTTTAATGTCCCTGATGGAAGGCGATTAGATTGTTGCAATGCTTCTTCACAGGCACTGAGTTCATCGAGCACCAATCGCGCGGTGCGAGCGTATTGATGACCTGCTGAGGTTAGATTGAGCTGGCGTGTGGAGCGCTGAAATAGCTGGATCCCTAGCTCTGACTCTAACCGATGCAGCGCCTTACTCACCGTGGATGGATCAGTGCCATACTTTTTCGCGGCTGCCGCAAAGCTTCCTCGCTCTAACGTCGCAACAAAAAAGCGTAAAGTACGTATCTTATCCATTCCTACACCCTCATTATTCATGAATTTAATTCACTATAGATGAGCCAGTAAAGCACTTCAATCATGAATCAGGTTCGATAAGATAGAGCGAACTCTTTCAGTCTAATCACGAGGTGAAACAATGTTTAATGGTCAACTGAAGCGCCGCACTATTGCTCTATCAACACTTATTCTCGGGCTTGTTACTCTCACGCCGACCGTCTCCGCTGCCGATAAGACCATTGGTATTCTGGTTTACGATGGTGTGCTTACCTCCGATGTGACGGCTCCCCTCGAGGTATTTGGCGTCGCCAGTCGATTAACTTGGTTTAGTGATTATGACGTCGTGACGATTTCTGTGACGGACACGCACACCGTCACCACCGAAGAAGGATTAAAAATCGGTGTAGATACCTGGATCGGGGAAGCGCCCCCATTAGATGTCCTGATACTGACATCAAGCTATGACATGGACCCCCTGATCAACAATCGAAGCTTGATTGAATACGTCGCCTCCACAGCAAAACAGGCTGAATGGATGGCAAGCAATTGCTCTGGTGCCTATCTGTTGGCCGAAGCCGGCGTATTGGATGGAAAACAAGCCACAACATGGGCAGGGGGCGAGCGTGATTTCCAAAGTGACTACCCACAAGTTAACGTGCTGAGCGACAAAAACTATGTCATTGATGATAAGGTACTGACGTCGAACGGCAGTCTAGTGAGCTACCAAGCGGCTCTCAAATTATTAAATTTGATGAGCTCTCCCTCGAAAGCGGAAGAAGTGGCAGATGCATTGCAATACTCTCGTTTTTCAAGCCAAGCTTTCTAATAATAAGAAGTGAGCGGACCTTTAAGAAAAGGGAAACTCGGTAGGTGCGGGATGTTGGGGGTGCCAATGCTGCACTCCCAACGTGCCGATATCTCGACAATGTCTATCGTCGTCTCGGTCAGCAACGCGCGCCCCCGGTTTTGACCCTGAGGTACGGAAGCTTTCAGAACATTAACTTCTTGAAATGCCTGAGAGCCATGCATTTTTGAGATCATCGATAGCCCTCCCCTTTTACGTTTTGCCTTTAAGGTGGTATACAGGAGTTTCGGCAGTGTGCTGTTCGTCCCTTAATGGGGTGGTAAGTGAATGTCACTGGAGATCACAACTTGAAAGAACACGAACTCGAATCCTATTTGCATGCACAAATCCCCGCTTCCAAGGCATTAAAGATGGGGGTTACGAGTTGCAGTCAACAAAAGGTAGAATTGTCGGCGCCTCTTGAGCCCAATATCAACCATAAGAATACGGCCTTTGGTGGAAGCCTTTCTGTCATCGCCATCTTAGCCGGTTGGTCATTGGTTTATATGCGCTTAAATGGTGTTCACAATGAAATCGTTATTCAGGAAAGTGCCATGACCTATTTGAAGCCAGCACATGGCCCATTTACGGCCACCAGCTTTTATGAAGACAGCAAGGACTGGTCGACGTTTCATCGTGCTTTTGCTCGGCGTGGCCGCGGACGAATTAACGTCAGCAGTGATATTCTTTGTGGAGATGAGGTCGTGGCCACTTTCCAAGGTACCTATGTGGCGTTTAATAAAGAGTTCACCGCACACGGCGCTTAACGCCGCCCCTCGGTGTATGGCATTTATGGTGAAAGGCTTGCCCTTGCTCACCCCTTAATCGGTCGTTCGCCTTCTGAATGGAGAATAAATGGAATTATACAAAGCTTCAGATGAAGCACATTGGGAATTGGCTTCGAATATGTTGCTCGAAGTTGTCGAGCGCTGTAATGCCCGTCAAGTCCCCCTGTGGACGCACGAACAAGTGCAAATCACCGCCTTAAAAGCCGCATACTCGTTAGACAGCTTGTACTTTCTCAAACATGGGGGCGAGTATGTGGGGTGTGTATTTCTCTCCCTTGGCGCCGATGACTTCTGGAAAGAGCTGCCCATCGATTCAAACAGTTTATTTTTTCACAAACTCGCGCTTATCGATGCTTCTAGCGCCCAAGGGTTGGGAGCGTTGGCGTTATCTGAAATCTTGTCACTCGCGAAGCAATGGAACTGCGAATGGTTACGGTGTGATTGTCATGGTGGCCGAGTGCGTCTGCGCCATTTTTATGAGCAATTTGGTTTTGAGTTTGTCGATAGACAAGAAATGTATGGTTTTGACGTCGCTCGATACCAAATCAAGGTGTTGAACACCGCTCCACAATGTTTAGTAAGTCAAGATGCTTAAACAAAAGCTCCGGCATCTGATCCAGCAAGTTCCTGAGTTAATGGAAACCGCCGAAGCGTGTCGTGACGTCGGGTTACCACATTTCTACATCGCGGGCGGTGCCATTACTCAAGTCATCTGGAATAGCCTCATCAATGAGCCGCTTCTCGCTCAAGTGAAAGACGTTGATGTTGTCTACTTTGATCGCTCTGCGCTCACCTCTGAAGCGGCGTTTAAACGTCGTATTCGTTCGCGGTTAACGCATAACATCGACATTGATGTCAAAAACCAAGCCATCATACATGAGCGTTATGCGAAGAAGTTTGGTTGCGCCATCGAGCCATATGAGTGTGTCGAGCAAGGTATCGAATCTTGGCTATCCGCTTTCGCGATTGGCTTTACTCTTGATAAGTCAGGCCACCCTCGCTTCTTTGCGCCCTACGGATTGGAAGACGCCTTTGCTATGTTGATTAAGCCGAACAAGCAAGCTATGACCGAAGCGAACTACGACAAAATGACCGCTGGCTATAAGGCTAGGTGGCAGACAATACAGGTGCTCTCTTGGCGTTGATCGACAACAAACGATGCAAGCGGGTGGCTTTTTTTGTTGTCCGAAGGTTGGCCATTAAACGGGGCTGTGACGGCGTCGACATGCCCGTACTTACCCGTTAACCCGTTGTCAGTATTTGCAATCACACTCGATACATTGAGAGGAATATGATGAGAAAATCCGTTTATGTGGCCGGGAGCTTCAAGAGCCTGGAACAAATGCAGGCGGTACGCGACACGCTACTCAACGCAGGTATTCAAACAACAATGTCAGAGCCTTCGCCACACAATGGTATCGACGGTTGCTTGCAGCGCATCCGTGAAGCTGACGTCACCTACATTCTAAATTTCAACGGTTACCTTGGCAAAAGTGTTGCTATGGACATAGGCTATGCACTTGGGCTGGGAAAGCCAGTCTACGCGCTAGAGCCGATTTCAGACCCTGATATTACGCATTTGTTGGACAAGATCGTTACCCCCGACGACATCATTGCAGAACTGGGCGACACAGACCCACAACACGTGGCATGATGATCAGGCGTTGAGCATATCAAGGTGGCCGGCGGCGGCTTGCCTAACGCGGCTCAGAGAAGATGAGCCATACCACCCTAGTAAGGAGGAATGATGCCCCATTTTGTTCTCGATTGTTCAGACAGTATTTTAGCTGTTCACGATGAAGCGTATATTCTCGAACAGATGTTTTTGGTGACGCACGCGACAGGGTTGTTTGATGCCAATGACATCAAGATCAGAATCAACCCTTTCCAACAATACTCAGTGGGTAATAAGCGAGAAGCGTTTATTCATGTGTTTGCGTCTATCATGCAAGGGAGAACGACGGAGGAGAAGGCGAGGCTCTCTCAGCAAGTCGTGTCCACACTGGTCACCTTGTTTCCGAAGGTACCCAACATCGCGATGAACATCAGTGATTTTGAAAAAGCGACGTATTGTAATCGTACCATGCTGTAGCGTACTGCCAATCAAGGAGGGTGGACTATCAAAGTAGCGATCTATGATGTGTTTGGTGGCGAATCGGCCGCCGGTAACCCTTGTGGCGTGGTCGAGCTCGATGGTTGGCTTACCGATGAAGAGTTGCAGCACATCACATGTGAAGCGGGGCTCCCCGTCACCTCGTTTGTGGTTAAAGTCCAAGAGCACTTTCACATTCGCTGGTTTGCCATGGATGGAGAGATCAACCTTTGTGGGCATGGAAGCTTGGGGGCCGGGGCTGCCATCCTTTCGAAGTACTCACTCGACAGTGTGTCGCTTCGTAGCCCATACGGCGATGTCTCCATTGCGAACAAGGAGGAGCTCTACACCCTCCGACTGCCGAGCTGGGAAGGCAAACCCTGTGGAGTGCCAGTCGAACTATCGGACTTGGCGGCGGATGCCGTTGATGCATTTTCAACTCGAGACTTAATCTTGGTGTTGCCGTCGATAGAATCCGTCATGCGTTTTCAGCCCGATGAGGGGCGTTTTAGACAGCTCCATGAACATCACGCTGTGATTGTGACCGCCGCTCATGGCCCCAATGGGTATGCCCTCAGATACTTTGCGCCCAAAATTGGAATCGCTGAAGATTTGGCCACAGGCTCGGCTCAGTGCTCTCTGGCGCCATACTGGTTTAAGAAGCTGGATTTGGACACATTGCATGTCTGTCAGCTTTCATCGTCGGGTGGTTATTTTGAAGTCTCGCGTTTCTCCGATGATGCCATTGTGCTATCGGCAAACGTCACCTTACGCGGCAGCACCCGTTAAACCACACTAAAAAGCGCCTTCAACGCTTGGTCTTTAGACAGTGTGACGACGCTGCTGCCCTAAGCCGCGCCTCAATTTGAACCCACTCCCCTATTTCCTCGTAAAACAAGGCTTTTCAACAAGAGGGGATTGAACATGGAACTGAGCTCGGAGATAGAGTCCAGAATCATAGAGATGGCCTGGGAAGATCGCACGCCCTTTGAGGCAATCGAATCGCAATTTGGTTTGAATGAATCCAAAGTGATTCTGTTAATGCGTGGACGGCTCAAGACGAGCAGTTTTAAATTGTGGCGTGCGCGTGTGTCGGGTCGTAAAACCAAGCACAAGAAATTGCGACGTTCAGACGTCATGAGAGGTTATTGTCCTACCCAGTATAAGCCGCGATAATACCCAGCACCCCACAAGACATGGCCGTGTGCTCCACAGCGTTGGGCGCCCTTTGCTTAGCCTGTCTCGTGTGGGTGGCCCAACGGTTTAGATACAGCGTCAGCCATAGGCACACCTTAATTTGACGTGATGCAAAGAGAACAGATGGATAACTACGTAGATATTTGGTTTTTGGTGACCGCAGCGGTTTTTGTTCTTAGCGTGCTATCGGCGCTGGGGATCGGGTGCTGGGGTAAAAGCAATACCGCCTTATTCGGACTGACTGGGGTGGCATTTTTAAGCGGGATACTGTTTTTCTCCCAGACGTACCAAATCAGAACGATACTGGCCGAAGAGCTTCATCCATCCAGTTTTGTTATCGAGTCCGATGCCGATATTGACGACACTCAATTACTGGATGCGCTCACCCACAAAAGGTATGTCACCACCAATAGAACACGGCCCTTGTCTAAGCGCAAAGTCAGGATCGCGGGTAAGCATGGTGAAATCGAGTTACTCGTTGCCGAAGATTCCGACAATAGGCATATCTTCTGGGTGTATTATCCCAAATACCGGTACAGCCGTATCAATGAAATTGGCAAGGTCCGCCTTCGCTGAAATGTGCATGCCAAGCGGTAACACGTTTGGTCTGTTGCAATTCATTGTTAGAATTGAAGTCACCTCTCTTGCATCTTAACGTGGCGTTAGACGCAGCTAATGGAAAACGTAAATAGGAAATTATGAAGTTATCTGAGTTACAAAGTCATATCAAAATGTTCGACCATGCTCCGGAATTACCAGACCATTACTTCCTCAAATCATTGCCGAAGAGTTATATGATGTCCTGTATTATGTTTGCGCGTTGGCCAATATCTATGAGGTGGATCTTGAGCAAACTCATGAACTCAAGGAAGTACTAAACAAGGTGAAGTACAACCGTTAACCCCTATTCCCGGCACGAGGCGTGTCAGGTCGATACCCAACGACGGGCACTCTGCATTCCACCTTGGGTGTCGTCGTTACAATGCAGAGATCGAGGTGACGTGATAACCTAACCCACACCTTAATGCGTTGTTTTGCCTGAACGCCTGTTTCTCTCCTGTGGTAACATTCTCATTTTGCTTGGGGACCACCACATGAGCAATGAGCATTTTCAAGGTCAATACGAGGTCGAGCTTAAGTATCGCCTAACATCGAAGGCGGCTTTCTTGAGCGTCCTGGAAAACATACCCCATGAGGTTATGGTAGAGGATAATCTGGAATCCGATTGGTATTTTGATGCCCCTGACCAATCCTTGTCTCAGCAGAACAAAAGCGTCTGTATTCGGACTATGCAGCCCTCAGGCATCCAACTTTGGATCGTGAAAGGCCCAGAAGCAGACCGATGCGAAGCCACCAATATCACCGATGCCACCAAGGCAAGAAGTATGCTTGAAACCATGGGATACGAAATAGTCTTAACAGCGACCAAAATTCGCAGCATTTATTTCGTCGGTCAGTTTCATATCACGGTCGACACGTTAGAAGGCATTGGGGATTTTGCCGAGTTTGCCATCATGACAGACGAGGAATCGATGTTAGTGACTTATAAGTCACAGCTTGAAGCGCTTGCCTGCCAGTTTGGACTGACAGAGTCGGCCTTGCAGACACAATCCTACAAACAGATGTACGCGGAAAAATACGTCTCACCATCGGTTCAATAAGGACTTGTGATACTTGGCATTGTCAGCCTACATCCGCTGACGTGTATGTGGCACAATAAGGTGGCTTGGCGTCGCACGCCACTGAGCACGCGGCGTGATAACTTTGGGCAATGATCAGAAAGGAATTCAGAGAAAGTGATACGTAACTTTTACACTTGTGACAAAGAAGTGGATGAAAATAGCCATGATGGAGAAGGGACCATCGACATCTATCGTGCGTTCAGGCGCAAAGATTTTGATGGGGCTTGGGATTTCGCGATTCGAGTCGTGATGCCGCCGGGAAGCTCGATGGGCGAGCATACTCATGGCGATGATGAAGAAATGTACATCATTTTGAAAGGCGAAGGCACCATGATCATTGAAGATAAGAAAAGACCGGTGACCGCTGGGGACATGATCGTCAATCAGCGCTTTGGCACCCATGGTTTGGTCAATACGTCAAACCATGACATTGAGCTATTGATCATCCAAGCCAGTCTCAAGTAGCTCGACTCACCAACCGGGTGAGAGTCAGTCGGCGCTTACTGAGTTAACGCCGTGTCGGTGGTCGCGATCAGATCCATCTTGAGCTTTTGCACAATAACCACAAATATTAATTGAATGAATGGGTTACTTTCGATGAATATGAAATTCCATTCAAACGCAAATAAGGCTTAGCATGAAGAAACTCATCACAATAGCGTTGATTCTTTTCTCCCATTCTGTTTTTGCTGGCGCACTCGTCCAAGACGCCAAAGTGGTTTCTGTAGAAAACACACTGAACCAAGACTCGAATACCTTTGTCGTCAATATTTCTGGTGGCACAGGGCCATGCAAAGATTCCTTAGTGTATTTCTTTGATGGCGATGCGGGAGGCCTTAAGCTTCATGAACGTGCATTTGAAATCGCGCTCAAAGCGCTTGAAACCGGGCTTTCCGTTGATGTTCATTCACATGTGAATGATTCTTGTCAAAACGCGACTTGGATAAAAATTAAGAACAACAACAATAAGATATGATTTTAATTGTTGAAGCGTCTCTTTAAAACATGGGGGCGCTATGGCGCCCTATGTGCTGTGATTCAAGAGCATGATCACAAAGCCTTAATGACACACCTGTTTGGCTCTGTGCCGATGGTCGAGGTTAAAGCGGGACTCACAGCGGCATGTTCAACAATCAGGAGTAGTAATGTCTGAGGGACTTTTTTTAAGCGCCTACAGTGACGTGTCGGGGCGTTATGCGATTCTCGACGAGGACGAGCAATCTGGCGTGCTGTACTTAACTCAACCCGGAACTCAAAAGCTAGAAAGAGACGCGTTGGCATACATACAGTACCAGCCTCTCTCTGAGAAAGCTTGGCGATCGACACGGTGCAATGGTGGACTGCCTTCGTTACATGAAGGCCTCGTTTCCAAGCACGCCGTGATAATGGACACCTCCGAGCAAGACTTTGGTTTTCTGTGGTCTTCGGATGGCCACTCCGTTGCCCTACTGTATAAACAGGCCCCGATCGCTTTTGTTACTCCAGGTGAAAAGTATGGCTTTAGTCAGGCGGTGATCTCTGATTCCCCTATTGTGTCTGCTTGGGACTCAGAAAAATTCAGTCAGCTGTTTGAGTCGCCTCTCCCAAGGCGCTTCAGGCCAAGCCCCTACGCTTGACGTGCTCCATATCAAGTCGGGGGGTAACGGTTTAGGTTCAAAGCTGGCGTTGTTCCCCGTCGCAGGACGCTATGACACAACATAGAAAAGAGAAAATGATGGATAAAAACGAGTTACAGATCACACAAAAAATTCAAGCGCTGTCTTTGCGGATCTTGGCGGAACCAAGCAATTACCAGCACTACTACCAGAGGGGCATTATTCACGGCGGCGCGCACATTCAATCGAGCGAGCGTCTCGACTCTGACTACCTGGGTGATTACGCTCAAGCGATTGAGGATTTCGATAAGGTCATTGAATTGCAGCCGAACATGGCTAACGCCTATTACCATAAAGCGTGTATCTACTTTGACTTAGACCTCGACGATGATGAAGCGGAATCCCTGTTAGAACGCGCGCTGGATCTTGAGCCCAATAACCCCAGTTATCTTATCAAGTATGCTGAGGTCATTACCTATCATGGGGAGAATGGGGATGTTGCGGCTGAGTTACTCGAGAAAGTCCTGGTTCAGGAGCATTCGGCTTCCAACTGCATGTTGAGCGGACATTATTTGCTTCAACATGCCAGCTATGAATGTCTGGTTGGCAACGAGAGTCAGGCCCTCAAAGTATACCAAAAAGCCATGGAAAGGCTGCAGCAGGCTGTCGAAAAAGACCATGAGTATTTAGAACGTGCCACCATGGCCTGGTCTGATTTTGCTGAAGGTTGTGGGTACGATCATGAGAGCATCAAAAATGGCTCTTCGCTGCTATTACCCCAGATCACGGTATGGATGTAACATAACCAGCCGTTCAAAAAGGGCTCGCAATGCGAACGGTTCACCGGCCTAGGCTTGCTCTCCCATCGGCAATGGTGATAAAGAGTGTGTTTGCAGCGCCTTGAAATGCTTGAACACCACAGTGCTCATAAAATAATTGATATTCTTGATGAATGTTGATTTACTCCACCATTCCTTGCATATATTACTCAATAAAAAAGTGTCATGAAGAAAGAGCGCTACATTGTAATGGCTACCTATTTGGCCGTTATTGTTGGATTAGTCTTGAGCTATTTTTTGTCGGTCATCGGCTATGTGGTTTTGGTCGGCGTGGCCGGGTGGTGCGTTTTCGCCAAAAAAGGCCACTTTGCAAGTGACAGTCAACGTCATTTTCATCTTGCTCTCCAATCTATTGGTATACTGGCGGTTTTTCAATTACTCAGTGCGGGCTTGGCATTGACTGCACTCCAGGTGGAAACACTCGAATTCATGGGCGTCATCGTGCTAGCGAGCAAAATCACTAAACTTGCGGGTTTTATTCTCCCGTTGCTTCGGGTGACGAAAGGGCTCAAAAATATTGACTATGGTGTCGCCGCTTAGCGCACCAAACGTTGACACGTGGTTCCTAACGCTTGGTATTCGTCGTGGGAGATTGGGGGAGTGTTTGCTGTTCGTTTCATGGCTGCGTTACTCACCCCAGACGACGGCGTGAGGTCTGCAACGAAGATGGATAAACTACATGGAAAACAATCAAGCAGTCCCTGAAGAAATTAAAGGCTGGAATTGGGGCGCCTTTGCGTTTAATTGGATATGGGGTATTCGCTTTCGTACCTATCGAGCGTTGCTGGTTTTTGTGCCGTTCGTGAACATTGTCATGCCATTTGTTCTGGGTTTTAAAGGTAATGAGTGGGCGTGGAAACACAACCACTGGCACAGTGTAGAAGAGTTCAAACACTCGCAAAGGAAGTGGTCTATTGCTGCGGCGATCATGCTGATTTGTGGCGTTACTTTTGCCGTCATCCTTACTGTCAGCATGACAAGCAAATTTGAACAGTCGGGTTCAACTCGGCTGGCACTGAGCACGCTAGAGCGTTCGGACAAGTTTCACGTCAACATTGGTACGCCATATGACATTGACCTCGTCCAAGGAAACATCCGAGAGTATGAGGCGTCTAGCTCAGCGGATATGCAGTACGAGATTGAAGGGCCACAAGGTGACGGTCTGTTTGAGCTCAAGGCAGAATCAGACGACGGTATTTGGCGATTAACTTGCCTGGAAATTACCTATTTGCCAAGCCAAGAACGAGACATTCTGACGCCTTGTGACACCGGCACATAACCCACCAACAAAGCCACACTTTAGTGACTGTGGGTTGCTTCATCTGATAAATGAGGCTCGCTTCTCTCTTCACAATGCGTGATGAGTTTACAAGATGAAACTAAGTTTGGTGTGGCCTGCGCAAGGTTGTTGATAAGACCCCGTGGTTTAAGTGCCTCCGGCGCGTTGCTCACTCTTTATTGTGACGTTATGCTACCGTGAAAAACCGTCGATAGGGAATGCCATGAAGCAGAACATTGTCCATATTGCTCTTGTAGTGAAAGACTATGATGAAGCCATTGATTTTTACGTAAACAAACTCAAGTTCGAGCTTATCGAAGACACTTATCAACCTGAACAAAACAAACGTTGGGTGGTCGTCGCCCCACCCAACTCTCATGGTGTCACCTTGTTACTGGCCAAAGCGTCGAAGCCAGAGCAACATGACTTTGTTGGCAACCAAACCGGTGGTCGCGTATTTCTGTTCTTAAACACCGATGACTTCTGGCGCGACTATGAGCGGATGCAATCCATAGGCATTCATTTTGTCCGCGCGCCTGCGGAGCAGGATTATGGCACCGTCGCCGTGTTTGAAGATCTGTATGGAAACTTATGGGATTTGCTTCAATTAAACCCCAACCATCCCATGGCGAACCGGTAGCCTTGCCCAGCCATTGAGTCCGATTTGTTAACACAATCGTTTATAACCGCATCGGAAGTAATAACTGGTAACTGATGTTTCAAAGACAATAATAGTGGTCGAGTCACCGCATTAGTTAGCCAGTTTTTATCATATTGAACAGTGTGAGCACCGTTCTTATGTTTCTCTAGAGTGCCAACAAGTTCACCATTCGTGTAGGCGAAAGGAAGATTGTTTAATGGGTTTTCTTCAATCTACGCAAATCATGGTTCCTAAAACCCTTCCGCAAGTAGCTTAAGAAATATCGATACCTCTTCATTTGTGAACTTAGAGTCATACTTCATCTCTCTGCTAAGAACATCCATCAACGCTTCTTTCTTGAATAGCTCATCTTGTAGAAACGTTTTAGTTTGTTCTGAACCTATAGCTGCGATATCAGCTCCAAGCTTACAAGCACTGGCCTTTAGCTCATCATATTCTTGTGCTTCCATGAAACCGTCGTCGTAGAGAGCATCGAAAACAAAAGGGATCTTACTATATGTACTAATCAGATATAGCAGATCTGTCGCATCTTTTTTTCGCTTATCGCTTTCTCTGTCTAGCCAAGCAACCAATTTTAAAAGTGCTATACCAGCAGGAGCGCAAACAGGCAAAACCAGCATAGGGTCTTCTTGCACTAGCACCTGCCACGAGTGTTCTAACGCTTCTTGGAACCCTAACACATTCATCACAAAGTCTCCTTTGGGAGGCCAAGCGATGTTGTTGTTGTCGGCGATCTCACCAAATGGCACGATGTCTAGCTCCCAAGGCATGCCGTCACTGCATTCTCTATGAAAGCGATGACTTACCTGTTTATCTTGAGCGAAGCCTACGGCAATCAAATTTGTGGCTAGACTATGGAACTGCTCCCAAGATTCTACGCAGATACCAAAGTCCACATCTCTAGTGCCTCGTTCGATTTTCGCACCAAATCCATGAACGAGCACGAGATCGCGAGCCATTGCTCCAACAATCATATAGGGGATATCTAGTTTTTGAGCTTCAGTGTTAACATCGAAGTAGAGTTCAGTAAGGCCTTTAGGGAATGTCTTATCAATAGTGATGTAGGTATTGGTCATATAGCTTATCTGCAACCTCAAGGTTTCTTACATTATCTGACGCTAATAGCTCAGCATAAACAATTAAAGGGTTAACTAAACTTTCTACAGGGCCTTTTAAAACCTCTAATTCTGTAAAGGGCTCTACTAGCTCGATTTGTACAAAGGAGTGCTCATCTTCACGAATCTGTTTTAAACGCCCGTGTCGTAACAATAACTGGTGATGTTCTTTGGAGATGTATACGCGTGCTTTGTTTGAATTTAAAAAGTGAGTGTATCGATCGGCTGCTGCATCCCCACCAAGTAACGCATTGCATTGACTTAACAGTTTGTCACTATACCAATCGATATTGTCGGTCGTGTATTTGATTTGAGGAGGATTTTTTCTTAACAGGTAGCCATATTCTTTTGCCCACTTCTGCATAAGGTTTTTTCCTTTCAGAAGCGTTTTTCTGTCCTTGTCAATGTAACCCTGATTGTCTAAATCAAGCATGACATCCCCTATTGTACCGAGGGAGACATTTGAGTTTTTTGCTAATTCTCGATAAGACCACGCGATAGCTTTAGGATTACTTAGTAGTACATATATAACCTGTAAGCCTTTCTTTCCAAAAGCTTTTCCTAAAACTCGTTTTTCTTTGGGTATGCTATGATCTTTCGGTTTGTTACCTTTGACAAAGATAAAGAATCCGTTTTGGTTAAGATATGCATTTCCGCAGTGATCGATAAATTGTATTCGGGCACCCTTTAATCGTTCCGCTAAAGCTGGATTTATATAGCTTGTCAGAAAAACGTACTGGGAAGGCGATTGGTACTGATTTTTGTAGCTTGCTATCTGTACCACAGTCAATGGTGTTTTTTTATCCACACAGTGAATAAATAAAGGTAATTCAGAGAATTGATAGTCAACGATTCCTACCACGCCATGTTCTGGACTATGAAGGATCTCTAAGCGTTGAACTGGAATATGGTATTCCTCACGTAGTCGTGAGTATGCATCTTCAAGAAGCTCACTTTCAGTGAAGTGAGGTTTGTGACTAATCATTTTTTGCTCCCGACTCCTACATAGTCTGTACAAGATATCATATGTTCATTTATTGCATTTGTACATTTTAAATGAACACTCCATAAAAATGAACGATTTGTTCGTTTTTTCATAGCGTTCAAATAAAATGAACACTTCAAATTAATGAACACATTTCAATCTTAGTAAAAATCAAAGATAGAATTCTTTTATTTTTAGTCCTCCGGGTTTAAGTGGAACTGCCCTTTGGGATTACAAATGAAGGTGGTGCTACCGCCAGCGAAAACCTTCTCTGCAGCACAATGTTGATGATCAGACACCCAAAACCGAGCTCTTGAGATCACCTCATTACTCAGGCCTGCATGATAGTAAGAGCCACAAACCTTGCCAGTTTGAATGGACCGAGTTGTAGTATGAGACCAAAGAAACTTGGTAGGGATGGGGCATCTCCCATTCGTGGGAGACTAACGAAAATTACGGTTTTTTCGCGGGCTGACGCTAATGTCATATCAGGAAAAACGCCTAGCCCACTGTTTTTTCTCTTCTTTGTTGTTGGGTGTATGTAATTGAATATCCATGACTTAGTTTCATTTGGTTTTACTCGAAGCAGGAGTCCGTTGCCATCACCTAGTGAGTAATTTCGATCTTTAGGTTTACTGATCTGGGTAGGGAACAAAGGTTGGGTGATTCTCGCCATTTCTCTCTTCCGTGTATTTGGTGGGGCACTGAACGTTTGAATCGGCGTCCGTGTTTAAGGCACAATGGTTGCTCTCAACTGAAATGCGGCTGTAGCCACATCTAGATTTAGACATCATGGAACTAAAATGTACAAAGGAAGTTGTTTATGTGGCTCAATCCAATTCGAGCTACACGGTGGAATTACCGACCCCATCTATTGCCACTGCTCTCGATGCCGAAAAGCAAGTGGTAGCGCCTTTGCGACTAATGGGTATGTGAATACGTCGGAACTCCAACTGACTGATGAAAAAGGCACGCTTACCTATTACGAGAGCAGTGTTGGAAAACGGAAGTACTTTTGTTCGACATGCGGTGCGCCAATCTACAGCTCAAATTCGGCCACCCCGGATAAAGTGAGGATCCGTCTCGGCGCTATCGACAGTGACATCACCGAAAGGCCCATTTCACACAACTTCATCACCTCAAAAGGCAACTGGGAAGAGCTCGACACAACGCTACCAAGGTATGAAGGGCACGAACCCTCAAGAAAATAGTGGCCGCGTTTTGGCCTAACCATCGACTGAAAAGGACACTCAGCCCTATTATGTTGGGCTTGTGACAGAGGGATGCTCAAGTCTTATGGCTGGCGTTGCTCACCACTTAGCAGTCCGTTATCGAGCAGGAGCCTTAAGATGCACGGTGTCATGAATACGACAAAATGGAATGAGCTATGGACAGCGATGTGTACCCTGCATCCGCGTCCAAGATGGCGAACGCGCGAGGTAGACAGTGGTTATGTTTCCGACTGGGACAGAGACTGGTTTTACCATTTTAGGGCCTCCGGTTTTCACACCATTGAATGGGTAGAAATCACGACAGACACCCCCTCTCAGCACCAGTCCGTCAAAGCCGTGTTACGCAAAATCCATGTGCCTGCCGATGAGTTGGACAGTGGCTTTAAAATATACGGATATATTCCTGATGCTAAGTATGTTGACTATCTTTGAGTGATTCGTCTGCGTTACGGATTGTTATACAAGACGGGCATGTCCTGTTTCCATCGGCTCCACGTTTGAGGCGAACCAACCAATTCGACCATAAAGTGCGCAACATTGATACGGCTGCTCTTCCTCGGGGCAAACAGAGGGTCACACGTGGGCGATGGATGAACCGAAAACTCGGTCTTGAATGAGTGATCCACTAAGCTGTCAGGCCTGACGGCGACCCACTCTAAATACGGGGAAGCATCGCCCACCTGGTATTGTAGGTATCGGGCGGCCTCTTCATTGTCCACATGAGGCGGGAGGAGTTGCCTGACGAGCTGGATCACCATGCGATGTCGCCACGACACGACCTCCCCTCTTCGTCGATTTTGAAAGCCCGTCGTACTCATCAACACCAACTTGATCGGCTGCGACGGTTTGAGTTGGGCCGCCGCTTGGCATATCCGTTTGATCGTGCCTGAGACCAGTTTTCTAGGCTGGCCGTAAATGCCGTTCAACGTCAAATTGTGTCCCAAACAGCAAATGACCGCTTCACACTCTCGCAGGTGGGCCATGAGTTGTGCCTCTGGCAAGTCCAGAACGTTGGACACCACGATGTCCAACGACTCGCAGGCGATCAGGTCCCTGTCCATGCGCTCTAGCGCGCGCACGACGACTTTAACGCGGTCACCCCGCAAGAGTAGCTCTCTGACCACGAGCCGTCCAGTTGCCCCGGTCGCACCTAAAACCAACACTGCCATAACCTGCCTCGAATAAAACCATTGTGCTGACACTATAATCATGCATATAGTTAATGGTAATCACCAAAAAATGCATAAAGGCATACAAATTTGTATGAACTGGACAGCCATTTCGTTCGATTGGAACCGAACCCGCGCCTTTTTGGCGACAGCTGAGCTTGGCAGCTTGTCGGCGGCCGCACACTCTTTGAATGTGACCCAACCGACTCTAAGCCGCCAGGTTTCCGCCCTAGAGCAGGAGCTTGGTGTGGCACTTTTTGAGCGCTCAGCGCAGAAATTAACTCTCACGCGCAGTGGTATAGAATTGCTTCATATCGCGCGCGAAATGGGCGATGTGGCGCACAAGTTTTCGATGGTGGCCAGTGGTCAATCAGAAGATCTGAACGGAGTGGTGGCCCTATCCGTCTGTCAGCTTGATGCGATGTATCGGTTGCCTCCGATCCTGGCTAAGTTGAGACGAGTCGAGCCCAAACTGTCCATTGACCTGGTCGTCACAAACCAGGTCAGTGATCTCAAACGCAGGGATGCCGATATCGCGCTCCGCAGCGTGCAACCCACTCAGCCAAGTCTCATCGCAAAGAAGCTCGGCGAAGAACGGGTGTCTTTGTACGGCACCAGAACGTACCTGACACCGTTTCTCGAGGCCCAATCCATTGAGGATGTCCCCGAACTGCAAATCATCGGCTTTGGCCACAACGGGCCCATTATGACGCAATTTTCCCGTCACGGCTGGCCGTTAAACGAGGATAACTTCAAGCTTTCTACTGACTTTCAGCCTGCGCAACTCGCGCTGTGCAAACAACACTTGGGTGTGATGTATTTGCCAGAGGACATTGCGGCACAAGAGCCACAGTTGATGCGAGCGCCGGACGGTTTGTTTCCAACCATGCAGCTCCCACTGTGGCTCGTCTGTCATGAGGAACTCAAAACGAACAGACGGGTTCGCCGCGTGTTTGATCTCTTAGCGGCGGAGTTGACCATCCTCGACGAATGACCGTCCCCTCTCACTGGATGGACAGCACCACATCATTTACAAACAATAACCGCCGTCAACGGTGATGTGGGCCCCTCGCAGCGCGAGTGAACTTGAGCTGGTGAGAAATTCAAGACTCGACAGCATTTCCGTCGGCTCTAGCATTCGGCCTAAAGGCAAATTCGCTAAGCTTGCGTTAAGCTCGCTAATTTGATGCTCACTCATGCCTGCCTTACTTTGGATCTCGGTGGCCGTCACGCCCGGTCTGAGGTAGTTGATCCGGACGCCTTGGGGAGCCAGTTCCAGATTCAAAACGTTCGCGTACGCTTCGAAGGCCGCTTTACTGGCGCTGTAGCTCGACGCGGTAGGAAAGGCTCGCTCGACGACAATACTTGAAACATAGACCACGCTACAGGGATCATTGAGGACAGGCAGTAAGGCTTGAAGAAGCATCGCTGGGCCGGTGAAATTCACCGACATCGTTGTCATCAGCTCACTCTGTGTGGTTTCGCTAAAGTGCCCGGGGTGAAATACCCCCGCATTCAAAATCACCGCGTCGAGTGTGCCGACGTTGTGGCGAATGTCAGACACAAGTGTTGGGTAATGCTGGGCGTTCGCATTGTCACACAATAGGCCAAGTATCTGATCCGGCGAATGGGCGTCATCGTGTAGCCTCGCGGTAGCGTTGGCAATTCTCTCTTGATCACGGCCGGTAAACACCACGCGCCAACCTTGTTTTACGTACTGTTTTGCCGCTTCAAAACCAATACCTGAGGTTGCGCCTGTGATTAAAATCGTTTGAAAAGACATGGTATTCCTTACCCTCCATTTATTTGGTTGCTTCAGAATACCAATTCGTATTAAATCTAATTAGACACCAAAAATGAACTTTATATGTTCCCAAAGAGAAACAATCTGTGGCCTTTCATAAACAGTTAGAAAACTTATACCTCTTTCATCTGGTCGCGTTGAGTGGCAGTTTTCAAGGGGCAGCGGACAAAGTCGGACTGCCACGCTCGTCGGTCAGCAAACGCATTGCGAAGCTTGAGCAAACGCTGAACCTTCGCTTGCTTGAACGCAGCACGCGAAAGCTATCGTTAACACAAAGTGGCCATGAACTGCTCAAAAGCACCGAGCCGCTTCAACAGGTACTGCATCATACGGAAACGCTCAGCGAACAAGTTCATGCTCGGCCGCAGGGCAAAGTCCGCATTGGCTGCTCAACGCTGATGGCCCATCGACTCTTGATCCCGCACATTCATGCGCTTAGCGATACCTATCCTGATATTTGCTTTGACTTCAATCTCACTGACGAAGTCGTTGATCTCATCGATAACCACGTTGATATTGCTATTCGTATTGGCCATTTACCGGACTCCTCGCTGCTGGCGCGACAGATTGGTGAAAAAACCTTTGGTTGGTATGCCAGTCCGGCGTATCTGGCTCAAAACGGCGCACCGGAGTCGCCTGAATCGCTGCTTCACCATCGCTGTCTAGTGTTTAAAAATAAGGCGGTGACGCTGGATAATTGGGTCTTTGTGCATCCCAGTGGTGGCGTCAATACGATCAACGTCACCCCAGCGATGATCAGTGACGACGCGAGAGGCCTCGTGCAACTTGCCACCTTAGGACAAGGGATCATCATGGTCGACCCTGCCTTCATCGACCAAGAACTACGTTCAAACGAGTTAGTCCCTGTTTTAACCGACTACACGCACCCGGATAAACAGCCGATCCATTTGGTGTGTTTAGGCAAGAAGGGGCGTAGCCGCGCAGTCACCTGTGTATGGGAAGCGCTCAGTGAACATTTACTCATCGCTCAAAAGTAGAAAACGTGACGGCTCCAGCGAGCCATTCAAAGGGATGGAGCGCGTCGGTCATCGTGCGGTGTAAGTTGTGGTATGAAGAGTCAATAGCTAATCTCGAGCACAAACGGTATTTGAACGGTTATCGAACATCAACAAACCAGTAGTGAATTATGGTCGACATTTCGTCGCCGCGATGCTGATCCATATGCTTGACATATGCCTAAGGGCATCTATACTAATCATATGTTAAACATATGCCTAACAGAGAGGGTATTATGAGAACAGTATCGATTTTTAGAAATGGTAAGAATCAAGCAGTACGCTTGCCAAAGGACTTTGAATTTGAAGGAGTTAATGAGCTTGAAATACACAAAGAGGGGGATGTGATTACTTTGCGTCCAGTTCGGCCCGATTGGCTTTCATTTGGTGAGCAAGAAAAGGCTGATGATGACTTCATGGCAACCCGTGAAGATGTGATTACGGACGAAGGACGATTCAACTTTGAATAAGAAAATCAATTACATGCTAGATACGTGTATTTGTTCATTCATCATGAGGGAACAGCCTATGACGGTATTACAAAAGCTTCAAGATGTGGTCGGTAAGCAACACCGAATCGTTGTTTCAGCTATCACTTACCAAGAAATGCAGTATGGGCTGCTAGGCAAAAAAGCATCACCGAAACATGCTGTGCTTGTTGAAGAGTTTCTAAAGCGCGTCGATGAGATTTTGCCTTGGGACAAATCAGCCGTTGATGCAACGACAGAAGTAAAGCGAGATCTAATGGCTAAGGGGACACCAATTGGCAATAACGACACTGCCATTGCGGGTCATGCCATCGCTACGGGATGTGTCCTTGTCACGAACAATACGAGAGAGTTTCAGCGCGTAGAAGGACTAAAACTCGAAGATTGGTCTCACTAGGGAAAGAACCGTGAATGAGCAGTATGCTCAGCGGCTATTCTCTCTAAGGAGAAACTTGAAGATTTCAACAATATGTCTAGATATACATATCAAATAAAACAACGGGTTCAGTAAAACCGCCCCCCTCACTGTCTAAAGTCCCTTTCATGGTCTTCTTATTAGTGTAAAACAAGTTACTGTAAATATTATTACAGTAACTTGTTTTACACTAATACCTTTATGCCCTACTCTATCGCTCATACATGAACGCTAAAGTAGACAGCCATGAAAAGATTTTATAACCGTCAGAGGGAGCTAAACGCTCTACAAACTATTTCGGAGCAGATAGTTGATACAAAAGGCCAACTTAGCGTGATGGTTGGGAGAAGACGCGTCGGTAAAACCCGTCTTTTGAACGAAGCTTTTCACCAAGACAATACCCCATTCCTTTACCTTTTCATTAGTCGAAAGAGTGAAAGCGCCTTAGTGGCTGAATTCGCAGAAATCATCCATAATGAGCTCGGTGTTAAATTCTTCCAGCCCCAAACACTGCGAGATATCATTGAGTTCTTGTTGGATTATACCAAGCAAAAACCGCTGACAATCATTCTGGACGAGTTTCAAGATATCGACATCGTCAACCCTGCTCTCTTTTCCGATATTCAAAATTTATGGGATGCCAACAAGCGAGACTCGATGATGCACCTCGTGTGCTGTGGCTCCCTCTACAGCATGATGACGACGATTTTCAAAGGCAAAGATGAGCCTCTTTTCAATCGCGATGACCGCTTCTTTAACATTCAGCCTTTGCAGCCTTCTTATCTCGCCGAGGTCATGAAAGATCACGATCAATTTGATGCTGAAAACATGCTTCGATGGTGGTGTCTATCTGGCGGGATACCCAAATACCTTGAGTGGTTAACCCGCTTCTCTGCGGAGAGCGACGATCTCTTTGAGGCGGTCATCTCCGAATTTTCACCACTCATAAAAGAAGGAACGCATCGACTCGTTGAAGATTTTGGTTCAGAACATCGCATTTACTTCGATATTCTTGGTGCGATATCAAAAGGCAACACCAGCCGTGCGCAAATTGAAAACTTCTTAGATATGAGCGTTGGCGTTCATCTTGAAAAGCTGAATGAAGTGTTTGATGTGATTAACAAACTGCGCCCGATCAGCTCAAAAGAGAACTCGCGAGATATTCGATACGCCATTTCCGATCCCTTTCTAAACTTCTGGTTTCGATTCATTCATGCCAACAAAAGTGCTGTTGAGATGGAGAACTACGAATACATCCGAAGATACATTGAACGAGACTTCACCGTTTACTCCGGTCTGGAATTGGAGAGCCTATTCAAAGCTATCTTGGTTGAATCCAAGCAATTTGGAAAGATTGGTGGATACTGGGATGCCAAAGGCCACAATGAGATCGACATAGTGGCGATCAATGACTTAGATAAGACAATACTCATTGCCGAAGTAAAGAGGCAGCAGAAACGTTACAGTGAGGCCAAATTAATAGAGAAATCTCATCACCTTTTGAAAAAGTTAAATCTAAAGGGGTATGACATTGAATATCGTGGATTTTCATTGGATAACTTAGTTGAAACGATGAGCGAATATCAAGCGTAATCAACATCTCTGTCCCCCTGTCACAATGAGCCAATTTGCTACACGGGTATCAAGCAAGAAGCCCAGCATACTAGAGGGTGAATTATGGCTTAGTTAGCGCACACAATCGATGTACAATTTAGAGCCGAAAGTTGAACATCGATCCATACTGCAATAGCCCTCAGGTGGTTTGTTTGCCTTGTTCACTCTTCCTTTCATCTCATCAGTACATCAACTGAGCAGGCACTTTGAGGTAACCAGTTACCATAGCGAACCTAGTTACCTTTTAGTCGCTAATTTCTTTCAGTCACTCGATTCAATACCATCACCACAGACCCTGAACATGACGGGAATAGGATCAAAGCGCTGCCGTTGGCGGGACCTAAGAACGCGCTCAGCTCGCAGCCAAAACATGACAAAGGAGAAAGACAGTGAAGACGCTACAAGTCACCAAATTTGGAAATCCGGACGTGCTCGCCGTCAACCACATTGAAAAACCACGGATCAGTGATAATCAGTTGTTAATCAAAGTGATATATAGCGGCGTTAACTTAGCCGATACGTACATTCGCAAGGGCGCCTTCCCTGCGTTGCCCACGCCGCCTTTTACGTTAGGAATGGAAGGCTCAGGCATCATTGAGGAGATAGGGCCCAATGTCAGTGGCTATGAGCAGGGGCAACTCGTCGCCTTTTCAGCCAGTCAATCGTACGCTGAATACGTGGTTGTCGATAAGACCAGTTCATTGGAGTGGGAAATTGCGGTCCCAGTCGCCCTGCCTCCTTTGACAGCCAGTAGCATTGGGATGTCAGCGCGAACGGCCATGCTCTTGACGCAGCGTTTGTCCAATACTTCCTGCCGCGTCCTCGTCCATGCCGCGGCAGGAAGTGTGGGCTGCGTTCTTGTTCAGCTGCTGAGCGCTCAAAACCATGACGTTATTGCGTTAGTGGGATCTGCGAGAAAGGAAGAGTATGTGCGGTCATTGGGCGCAGCTCAGGTGATAAACTATAAGCAGGACGATGTACAAGAGGTGATTAAAAACGCCTATCCCGATGGTTTAGACGCGATTTTCAATGCCACAGGCGGCCACTCTATTGCAAGAGATATCAACCTTCTCGCCAAAAATGGGCATTTGATTTGGTATGGGTTCGCTGAAAGCGATCACGCCCCCGATATAGAAACAGCGTTACAAAACGCCTTTATGAAGTCGATCAAGCTCGAACTGTTTAACGGAGGCATCCACAGCCAAGCAGAGAATATTTCCGCGATAAAATCCGTAGAGCGTTTGATCATAGACGGTAAGGTGGATATACCGATTCACAAGGTTTACTCACTCGAAGAGGGCATCAAGGCTCATCAAGATCTCGAGAGTGGCGACACCATTGGCAAGCTCATTCTAAAACTGTAAGAGACAGACACCTCGAACTTCACACTAGCAGCCACGCTAGTTTCACACGCAGGGGGCGCTCCAGTTTCGCCCCATTTTGGTATTGGGGTAGAGGCTCGCGTTGTTGAACGGACCATGATTCATTTCGCACGATAAAACACGCCAAGCCTATCATTCAATTGTGAATCATCCGATATCAATATGCCAATTAGCGCTTATTTAGCACACGCAATCGTGTACTATTGAGAGACGAAAATTGAACAGAATAAACAACTTATGCTTAGAATTATAATCAACGCGTTTCCACTCTGGGTGGTATTGGGTTCTGTTGCGGCTTACCTGCAACCTGCGCTATTTACACCACTCAAACCTCAAATCGTCCCTTTGTTGATGCTCATCATGTTGTCCATGGGCTTAACGCTAACACTCGATGATTTTAAACGTGTCACATCCAGTGTGAAGGCGGTGACGGCTGGGCTCATTCTTCAGTTCTCCGTCATGCCACTGAGTGCTCTGTTTGTTGCTCACGTCTTTGATATGGATATGGCGCTCACCATTGGTATGGTGTTGGTAGGCAGTGTCGCGGGAGGCACCGCCTCAAATGTGATCTGTTATCTGGCTAAGGGCAATGTCGCCTTATCCATCACCATGACCGCTTTTTCCACCTTGATAGGCGTGGTGATGACCCCGTTTTTAGTCGATGCCCTTCTGGGCGTGAACGTCGACGTCCCCGTTGGACCAATGGTGCTCAATCTGGTGAAAATCGTCATTATCCCGATCACCATTGGGATCGCCCTCAACCACTTCTTTCGTCGTCCAGTGACGGCAATAGCCCCTGTGTTGCCACTTGTCTCAATGCTCTCGATTGTCATGGCCATCGCCATTATCGTGGCCCTTAACCATGATAAGATTGCCATCGTCGGATTGGGGGTCGCGCTGGCGGTCATCTTGCACAATGCCATGGGGCTTGTTTTGGGTTACTGGGTTTGCAGAGCGCTCAAGTTTGACTATGTGACCTGTAAGACGATTGCCATCGAGGTTGGCTTACAAAATTCTGGATTGGCCACGGCATTAGCGCTCAAATTTTTCTCCCCCATCTCGGCACTGCCTGCGGCGCTCTTTTCTATCTGGCATAACTTGTCAGGTTCAATACTCGCGCATTATTGGTCACGAGATAAACGCAAGCGATCGCGCGATCTCTCCGTGTCATAGACACGCACAAGGAGGTTAGGTCAATGCGTTGACCGTCACGTCACCATACTGAGCGCCCCACTCATGCTTTTCGCGGGCGCTCTACCATTCACTTTGCCCGGCTGATCATGAATGTGCGCCACGGGCGTGTTTCAAGGGAAAATACTTTTGTCACAGAATTCGTATGTCCAGGCGTTGGATTGGTTTTTGCGTCACAACATCTTGGCGAATGGCTACACGTTAACCCACCCCATCGTATTAGACCCTTTCCCTCAGAATCGTCAGTATGAAGCGCTCGCGTTCTCCATTGATGGCCAACAAATCCTGTATAGAAAGGGCCACGTTACGCCCGATAGGCCGGGGCATTTCCTCACCATCTGGAAGCGCTCTGCTGGGGAGGGTCCCGACTCGAAAAAGACGAGGCCTTTTGATAAGCCGGATTTGGATTACCTGTTTGTGGAGGTCCATGATCACCAGACCTCCAAACAAGGGATGTTTATCTTTCCCTTATCGGTGCTGCTAAAGAAAGGGGTGGTCAGATCAGAGAAAGCGAAAGGGAAAATGGCCGTGCGAGTCTTCCCTCCTTGGACCTCGAGTCGAGGTAAGGAGAAGTCTCAAGTGTTTTCTGAGTCGGCCAAGCGAACACAGCGTTGGCAATGTGAGTACTTTGTCTGGATGGAAAACAATGTGATCACCGATTTCGAAAAATTTGCCCGTCTCTTTGGCGCGCCTTTAAACTAGCGGTGTCACGTGCCATTCACTCAGAACTGTTGGTAGGGAAAGAGCCTCACCGTACTACTTCCCTACCACTTTCTTGGCCATACCCCAAGCTATCAATCAATCGAGGAGCCTTCACTGTCCTGGGCTAAGACGACGCACGTCAAAGCCAGAACCGCGCGAGAGCCTCACGCGCGCATGAAAGTAGCTAAACGTCAGCAACGCCAAACGTGCAGGACTGACATCGGTAAGAATCCCACGATTGAACTTGTGATCCGAATCAGCGCTCCACCATACTGCCTTTTCGCGAGGTATAAGAAAGCGCAGTGAGGATGATGGGCCCGCTAGGCGGGCTCGAGATTATCTTGATCATAGCGTTCCTCGTATCGAGACTTCATCAATCGTTGGACCAGCGGAATGATCAAACAACAGCCAAAAAGGAACAAAAAGACAAAGTGGTCGAAGAACTGAAACACCGCACCGCCAACTAAAGGGCCAATGGATAATCCAATGATCACCATTGACGACGTGCCCATATAGATCCCTCGGTGCTTTTCCGGTGCCAGTTTATCCAGTTGAACACTTAAGTTCGGCACCAAGATGGCCTCCGCAACGCTGAAAATAAACGTGATCACCAGCCACAGAATCATACCGTGATCGGCAGAAATAAAAATGGTGGCATGCGATAGAGAAAGCAATACGGCGCTCAACAAAATCCGGTTCTCTGTCGACACACTTGCGAGCAGCTTCATTGCGATGGGCTGTGTAACGATCACTGTAATCGCATTCACAATGAGCATAAAGGACAAGATCTTAACCGCCGACTCAGCATCCAAGCTCATCAGATACTGGGGGATGGTGGACTCCACTTGAGAGTAGAGAAAATAGCACAAGAAGCCGCAAAACAAACAGCTTAAGAAAGTTTTGTCCTGCGCCACCACTTTGATGCTATCGATATGTGAATACGTTTCTGTTGCGGCCGATTCTCTCACTTTTACGTCATTGATTTTTAATAACACGTAAAGCAGAAATGGGATATAGGTCAACGCCGTGATAAAGAACGTCACTCGTTGCGAGTTCAACCCCGCCGCAATACCAATCAAGGGACCCGACACTGCCGCAATATTCACAATGAAGTAGCGAGCTTGCAGCGCCAATTCGCGTCGATGTGGGTCCTTCAGTATATCGCTGGTTAACGCTCGACTCGGTCCATCAATAAATGAGTATGAGATTCCGATCAGAAATAGCCCAAACCCAAACAAAATGATGTGCGTACTCAACGCCAGCAAAACGTACCCTGAAAAGGCCACCATACAACCAACGACGAGAACTCGCTTCCTACCCACTTTATCGGAGGCGGAACCGGCGTATAAGCCAAAGACAAATGCTGCTAGGCCACTGGTCGTCATCGTCAATCCGATCTCGATCGGGCTCATACCAAATTCGGTCGTCAGTATGATTGCCAGAAATGGCCATACCATGAAATACGTCATTCTGGTCAGTAAGACAAATATCAGAATCGAGAGAACTTGAGAAGGAAGCGCGAGAACTTGCCGAATATAGGAACGCGTTTCATTCTGTGTTTGTATATCTTCTGCCATCGAGGGCCTCAGTTAAATGAATGGTTAAATGGGGAGGTGCTTAGCATACTCAGACGAAAGCGCTGATGGTGCCTTGGATGTCTGCCACTAGGCTTGCCATATGCACCTCACCGTCTTTGCTTCCCAACAATACGAACCCGGGTCGCTGCGTTGAATCGCCAATGTCGTTCGATAGGGAGGTCTTCTCGGGCCACTCTGCTCTCACGATATCCACTGAGGCAGGCAACCTATCTCGCAGTTGGCTTGGCGTGATGTGACCAAACAATGACAGGTAGCACATGGTGTGATATTGAGGTGCATCGGCCCAGCGATGGCAATCCGTTTCGCCATTAAAATGGGCGAGGATCGATGCTCGATACATGTTGACCCCGGTAACTTTGGAGACCATTTCCCAAATATAATCCCCCCCGCATCGGTTGTTGATCTCAATCAAGCCAAGCTGATGACCATCTTTCTTCACTTCAATATGCATTGGCCCGTGACGATGATTGATGGCGTCCAGTAACGCCACAACGTATGAACTTACTTCATCTTGCTCCGCTAAACTTAATGCCGTAGGGAAAACATGATGCGATTCCACCACCGTCCCTTCAATAAGCGCTTTGTCAGTGATCCCTAAGACATGGTGCTGACCGTTTAACGTCAACGTTTCAACACTGTACTCGATACCGGTGCAGTATTTTTCCAAAAGCACCTGTTCAAAGCCTTGCTTAAAGAGGCGCGATGAAAACTGCGTTACCTCTTCGTCGGTGCTACAAATTTTAACATTTGCGCTTCCCGCCCCCATTGGGTCTTTGACCACAATGGGAAGCGCCATTTCCGTCAATGCGTTGTGCACATCACTTTCCGTCACGCACGCGGAAAAAGGGAGTGCAAAATCGGTGTGAGCAAGGCGCTCTCGTAGCGTGGATTTATTTCGGCAACTTCGAGCAATGTCGTGTTCAATACCGGGCAAATTGAGCGTCTTCGTCGCAAACGATGCAGGTAGTACACCCAGCTCTGAATAAGAGAAGACCGCATCAATGGAATACGTATTGGACAGCTCAATGAGCGCATTGAGGACCGCTTCGTCGTTAAACGTATCAATCACAATGATCTGCTTGGCCGTATTTCGCAGCGCATCACCAATAAAATAGGGAATATTGACTGCGAGGATTTGACAGTGTTCAAGATGCAGCTCTTCAAAGATTTCATCTTGACCACCAATAATTACAATAGTGTTCATACAATCCACCGGAAATATGTTCAATCAGAGCGTCACCAACGTCGCGCTGTGTTGGTCCGTGTCGCTCTGAGTCAGGTAATGGGACTCCATCTGTTTGATGCCGTCGTACAGACGCCGGCAGTTGGGGAGCATGATCCCGCTCAGATGGGCTCGATTGATCAGATGTCCTAATATCGATTCAATTTCGGTTTTCCTACCGTAAAAGACATCACGATTCATCGATGAATAGTTTTGGGCGGTCAGCTCAACCACTTCAACAATCTTGCGGCGTAACTCCTGCTGTGACCAGGGTAAGCGCTCAGCTGTGCACACCGCGTAGATTTCCTGTACCACCTGTTCGAAAAGAGGACGATGGGCCTCTTCCATCAACGCACCATTTCGACATTGATGGAGCGCAGTGATCGGATTAATTGCCGAGTTGACCGCAAGCTTTAGCCATACTTTTTCGGCAATGTTTTGGGTCCAATACGATCGTGGGATCGCCTGAAACCATCGTGCGAGGCTAGCGTTCGTTAGGCCGTCGTGCGCCTCTAATGTGCCCAGCCATGTATCCCCGTAACCCATCTGTTTTACTGACAAATCGCCCACAGATACCACCGCATTGGCGGTGGTACCCAGCACGATAGGGTTATGAGGAAAACGTTGCTGGACCGATTCAGACACGCCCATACCATTGTGCAGCAAGACAATCACACATTCTGGGTCGATATGACGCTGATGTTTCTCAAGCGCCGCGACCACATGATACGATTTGAGACAAACCAGTAAGACCTTGGTCTGCGCCACAGGTGCAAACACCCAATCAGGTGAGAACTCGTCATGCACCCCCTCTGCACTTTCAAACTTAAGCGGGTGATACGGTTTGTTTCGGTATCGCTCACTGAGACACAAACTGACCGACATCCCACTTCGCATTAGAGAGGCCGCCACAAATCCTCCAATGGCCCCACCTCCGAGGACGGTCCAGACACTCATCGTCTACTCCTACTATTATCAAAGGCAACCATGGCCCCATCTCGATACTTTATGCCGTGTGGCCATCCCGCTGTTCTACAAACAAGAAATTGCCGTAGAACCAATCAGACAGCGCCTGATAGCGTGCCATCATATCCTCGAACGAGGCGCCCACCAGCACTGCCCCAAGCAAATACTCCGCCACAGACTCACCGACTTGGTACTCTTTCCCTTCCACGTAGTTTTCAAACGACAAGACCACACCTTTATCGTCGGGCAATACGGGCTCGAGTAGTCTCAGCTTTCCGTTTTTCGGAGAATACGTAACGGACGCGCTGTATTGATTAGGGCGAGTAGGGAAAAACGTCTTCGGGTATTTGACGCCCACCTGTTGTTTGATGTGAATCTCATTGAGGCGGACACCATAGGCTTGCTCAATCCCCATGGCGATAAGACCGCCAGGAGGGCGAGAAGCGATCTCACAAAAGACGACTTCACCGTCGTTTTTCACAAACAATTCACAGTGGAAAACAAAATCACTGGTCTGTGGTAGCGCACTGACCACATCGTGTGCAAAGCCTCGAAGCTGTTGGGCCAACGCCAGCTCGGGGTTGATTAGGTAGGTACCAATTTCATCCCCATTCTGGAAGTTGAGCGGCGTACCATAGTATTTGTGACAGGTACTAAAGACGACTGCTCCATCCGTTACCACGCCATCGACATGGAACATATCCCCTTGTATATACTCTTCCACCAAACAGGCTCTCTCCCCAGCACCCAAATGTTCGAGTTGTTCTCGGTGATGAATGATGTGGGTGGCATCCGCCCCCACTCCGCTGATTGGCTTGGTGACCAGTGGGAAACCAAACGTCTCCTCTATCTCCTGAGCATGTTGGGAGATAGAGCTGTATTGCTTAAATTTAGGTACCCGTAAGCCCTTCTTTTGACACAAGGACTTCATGACACTCTTGTTTCGGTAAGCACTGGCCGACGCAAAGCTTTGCCCAGGGATCCCATGTTTTTCTCTTAATTGCGCGACTCTCTCCATGTCGGTTTCATAATGTGACACAAGCAGCTCAATATTGTGACGGTGTATCAGCCTCTCTGAGATGGCATCGATGTCTGAACGGCAGTTTTCAACCCAGTGGATGGACTCGAACAGAGAGTGATCAATGTGTTGCTCAGCGCATGAGGTAATGAGATGGATCTGAATATTGCTGTCCACCTCTTTCAGCCATTTCCCAATATCAAAGGTGGGAATACCGAGAAAGTTGTTGTGCAGATAAGCAATGATTTCCATAAGTGGCCTTTTCGAGATGTTAATGAAAGGGGCAGTTCGTCAAGACAATGAACGCTGCCCTTTTGGTTTCTGTTCCCGTGTCAAAGACAAGGGAACAGTCTAGGCTGAGTTAGATACAGCGGCCGCCATCGACCTCCAAGTCCACACCCGTCACCATAGACGCTTCCTCAGAAGCTAGGAACAGTGCTGCTTTGGCGACATCCACCGGTTTGAGGAATCGACCTAATGGTATGGTGTCGAGGAATGCTTGTCGGTTTTCTGGTGTATCGGGTTTCCCCATGAACTCTTCGAGCATTCCCGTTTCACCAATGACCGGATTTAGGGCACAGACTCTGATGTTGTCTTGGGCCAATTCAGCTGCCATGGATTTCGTCATCGTCACCACGGCACCTTTTGAGGTGTTGTACCACGTCAACCCAGGTCTCGGTCTGGACGCTGCCGTTGAAGCCGTATTAATGATCACTCCCCCCCCTGACGCTCGCATCATCGGCACGGCATATTTGGCGGTAAAGAACATCGATTTGACGTTGATCGAAAAGACTCGATCAAACTCGGCTTCTGTGACCGCCTCAAGTGCTTTTCTTGGGTGGGTCACGCCCGCGTTATTGACCAAGATATCCACAGTCCCCAGTTGCTCTCTGACTTGAGCGAAAAGACGTTGCACATCGCATTCTTTGGACACATCCGCTTGAAACGCCCACGCACGCTCGCCGATATCTTGCGCTACTTTTTCAGCGCCCTGACCGTTGATGTCGACCACCAACACACTGGCACCTTCTTGAGCAAACTTTTCACAAATCGCTTGCCCAAAACCCGATGCCCCCCCTGTCACTAGGGCGACTTTGTTTGTTAATTTCATCGTTAAACCTCAGTATTGAAAAACGTCCGTGAGTTACTTGATCCCATTTTTGGACACGTAGACGGCGGTGGCATCCAGCGCCTGTGCAAAGATGTCCAACATTTCGTCGATTTGCCACGGTTCGATGATCAATGGTGGGCAGAATGCAACGGTATTGTTGCCTAGTGGACGGATGATGAGGCCACGTTTCTTACACTCCTCATACACGGTTTTGCACACACGATTGTCACTAAATGGGGTATGGCGTTGCTTGTCCGCCACCAATTCAACCCCCGCCATGAGGCCCCGGCCTCGCACTTCGCCAACTAATTCGTGGTCATTGAATCCCTGCAGTTTTTCCTGCAAATAGCGGCCCGTGATGTCGGCTTTCGCAAACAAGTCATCGCGTTGATAGATCTCCAGGGTTTTCAACGTGACGGCACATGAGACGGGATGGCCTGTGTAGGTAAACCCATGACCAAAGGAGCCCGCTTGAGACGCCAATGTCATCACTTCGTCGTAAATCGTTCCGCTCATGACTGCAGCACTCATTGGAATGTAGCCCGAGGACAATTGCTTAGCGAAACTCATCATATCGGGCGACTCTATCCCCACCGAGGTCGAACCAAAATCGCTCCCGGTTCTGCCAAAACCACAAATGACTTCATCGGCCCAGAACAAGATGTCGTACTTTCGCAACACTTGTTGCACTTTTGGGTAATACTCACTCGGGGGTACGATCACCCCCCCTGCCCCCATCACGGGCTCAGCGATGAAAGCGCCAATCGTATCTGGCCCTTCGTTCACGATCAGAGTTTCCAAGTTATTCACGATCCGATCGACAAATTCCGTTTCGGACTCCCCTTCCCACTTACCTCGGTAATAATGCGGGTGGTCGGTGACAAGGACCCCGAGATCTTGTCGTGGGTGATTAAAGTGCGTGCTGGTTCCCGGCAGACAGGTCAGGGAACCAGAACCGACGGCGGTCCCGTGATAGGCTCTTTCGCGTGTGATGATTTTGCGTTTCTCGTTGCCGTGAGCACTGGCACGGTATTGCAGGATCTTAATCAGTGTGTCGTTCGCGTCGGAGCCGGAACAGCCAAAAAACACTTTCGCGTTTTTCGTGGGGACCATCGAAGTGAGCTTCTCAGCTAGCTCCATGCCCACTTCGTGAGATGTGCTGGTAAACATATGGGTAAACGCAATGTTACGCATTTGTTGGTTTGCCGCCTCGATCAGTTCCTCGTTGCCATAGCCCAGCGACGTGCACCAAAGGCCAGCAACGGCCTCGATATAGCGCTTTCCATGTTGATCAAAAACGTATATCCCTTCGCCGCGTTGGATCAGCATTTCCTCACTTGCATGAGGGGGGGTGCCAGGGTAAATGATGTTTGACATCCAAAACTCCTATAAAGCCTGTTTCGAATCACGCCCCGGAGTAGGGCCATCTTCAATGATGTGCCCTCATCTCAGGATCGTGGAAGTGTATTGAATCAACGACGCGTTCTTAGCAGTAAGTGTGCTTCTCTTCTGGAAAATCTCGATGTTTTACGGCATTGACGAATGCGCTTAAGGCACCCTGAATAGAGTCTTGGCCCTGCATAAAGTTTTTCACAAACTTAGGGGTATGCGTAGATAAACCGAGGAGGTCATGCAGTACTAAAACCTGTCCATCGGTATCCGCCCCAGCACCAATCCCGATGACAGGAATCGAGAGTTCCTCGCTGATTTCTTTCGCCAATTGAGTGGGCACACACTCCAGCACCAACATGGCAGTTCCGGCGTTTTCGAGTTCTTTTGCTTCTCGCTTAATAGCATCGGCCTCTTCAACTGATTTACCATGAACGCGATAGCCGCCCATGGTATTGATCGACTGCGGTGTCAACCCCATGTGCGCGCACACCGGCACTCCCATGGTCGTCAGTGAAGCAATAATGTCTGAAAGCCACGCTCCGCCTTCCATCTTCACCATGTGTGCGCCGGCTTGCATCAGCGCTGTCGCGTTGGCCAGAGCTTGTTCTTTATTGGAGTAAGCCATAAACGGCAAGTCAGCCATGATCAAAGACGACTTATTGCCCCGGGCAACGGCTTCAGTATGGTAGACCATGTCGCTCATTTTGACTGGTACGGTCGTTTCATGACCTTGAACCACCATACCCAGAGCATCCCCGACCAAAATGGTTTCAGCACCTGCTTCGTTAATAGCGTGGGTAAAAGTAGCGTCATACGAGGTGATACAGCTGAATTTTTCTCCCTTTGCTTTCATTTCTCGTAGGGTTTTAATTGTTATTTTTTTCATTCTATTTCCTTGTTATATAAAGATATATTGGGCTTTCATTAGGCTTATTGTTTTCTGGGCGGTGAAGCTATCATGCAATAATTTGCATTGCAATCAGACACCTATTTAATTACATACATAAACAAGGGAAATGTGATACGAATATCAATTCGCTAAAAATATACAATCAGTTGTCTATAGAAAAGAGGGTTATGGCGTCGTGTCGACCATAGACAAGGACGTCTGAAGGAAGGAAGTGAACTGACGAGATCTTGATCCATTGGAAGGTGGGATGGACAGCACCAGCGGCTTATCCATGCAGTTACCCTCACCAACATCTCGAATAAAACGGGGACCCTTTTTGGCGTACAACGATACCGCTCCCGCTTTGCCTGTCCAACGGGGCGGAATCCAGACCAATTCGCCTTAACTTACCGCGGTGGCGTCCATTTCTTTCGTCATGACTGGAGCGTCGCACTGATTTGAGGCATTGGTATGAGCATCGACAGGCAAGGTGGTATTGGTCATTTTCGCGATCAGCCCGCTAACCCGCTGGCGCATCTGGCGTCTATCGACAATCATATCGATGGCACCATGTTCGAGCAGGAACTCACTGCGCTGGAAGTTGTCGGGCAGTTGCTCACGCACGGTCTGTTCGATGACGCGTCGACCAGCAAAACCAATGATGGCCTTTGGCTCGCCAATATTGATGTCCCCCAGCATCGCCAAGCTGGCGGACACACCGCCAAATGTCTGGTCGGTGAGTACCGATATATACGGCAATCCATGACTGGATAATCGGTTGAGCGCGGCACTGGTCTTTGACATCTGCATCAATGACATTAAAGATTCTTGCATGCGGGCACCACCACAGGCAGAAAAACACACTAAGCCACAATTGGCTTCAATCGCCGCTTCCACCGCTTTGACGAATCGAGCCCCAACCACCGACCCCATCGATCCGGCCATGAATGAAAACTCGAAGGCGCAGGCGACGACGGGCATACCGAACAGCTTGCCTTTCATGACCACTAACGCATCGGTTTCACCAGTGGCTTTCTGGGCTTGAGCGATGCGGTCTTTATAGTGTTTTAGATCCTTAAAATTGAGCAAATCTTTCGGTTCAAGATCGTCTCCGAGTTCCACTCGATGCTCTTTGTCCAAAAAGCTGTCTAACCGACGACGTGCTTTCATTCTCATGTGGTGATCGCACTTGGGACACACATCCAAGTTTTCTTCTAACGCCAAGCGGTAGAGGATTTGTTCACACGCGGTGCATTTGGTCCAAACACCTTCTGGAATCGACGCACGACGAGTACTGATTTTATTTTTTCTATCAAAGAGATTTTCTAGCCAACCCATGGGAACCTTTTTCTAATAACTTACGAATCAATCATTGTATAAGCCAATTATTGGTAATAAAGTGCGTTAAATGGGTTTTACAATCTAATATTATGGGATTAAAAGTGTTAGATAAAATCGACCAACAATGGCTCAACAGCTTTCACTGTGTTTACGAAAACAACAGCTTCAAACGGGCGGCCGAATTTCTCGGGTTGCCCACCTCCAACATCAGCCGCCACATCGCGTTGCTGGAAGAGCGGCTGGACATTCGGCTATTTGACAGAACCACACGGCGCATCAGTCCAACGGATGCAGGGGAGCATCTTTATGTACGCACCCAACCCCTTTTGAACAAGCTCAATGATGCACTCGAAGAAGTGACCCAGCACTCTCATGAAGTACAAGGACAGCTCAAAGTGCTCATGCCAGACTCGCCCGCCTTGGCCGAAGCCGTTGTGTCATTTTGCCATCAACATCCGTCCATTTCCTTGTGCTGCGACACGAGTATAAACCCCAAAGACGATCCCCTAGATGGTTTTGACATTGTGATCAGCTTTCACCGAGGGAAACTCACAGACTACAACTGGGTGGCGAAAGAGATCGCCCGATGGCCCAGTGTGGTGGTGGCTTCCCCGACTTGGCTTGAACGCCACCCGACGCCCTTCCATATTACCGACTTAAGCCGCGTATCCTGCATCACCAGCTACACGGCGTTAAATGGCAGCCCTTGGGTATTCCAAAATGCCACTGGCGAGCTAATCACACAAAAGGTGCACTCCACATTTAAGGTCAATAGTGGTCATCTTGCCAAAACAGGCGCTCTGGCCGGACTTGGTGCCGCTCTATTACCAGTTGAAGCCTGCCAACAAGAGTTAGAGGCGGGCACATTGATCCAACTCGACATGGAGTACTCACCGGCGGATTTGGTGCTGTATGCCTTTTACGCGTCTCGAAAGCACTTAGCAAAGAAGATCCCGATGTTTATTCAGCACTTACAAAATCAAGCCACGGGGACTGAGCGTACTTAGGTCGCCCAAACGACAACACGTAGAAAAGAGGTCAGCGTGTCATAATGCTTAAAGAGAAAAGTGAGCGGATGTGAACGTACCAAGGGAGAGGCAGCGATGCTCAAGGTGAGAAAGAGAGGTGATACAGGCAGGCTAGGCCTGCCTAGTGAGTCGGGATAGGGTTGATCCTTTGACCGAGCCTGTCAAAGGATCTGGGATAACCTGACGCGTCCGTTGGTGGACGCGTAACAGCGTTGAACCGACGTGCGGACAGGACGACGACGGGTGGAGGACACCGGCGCCTAAACGTCAAACACGTGTTCTTCTTGCCGGAAGACACTTTTTCTCACGACCCTGCTCGGCTGACAGCGGATCAGATTGGATTCATCGTACTCCACCATCGTAGCGGGTGAGGCCAACAACGCGTCCGCAATCTCATCTAAGCAGTCGAACAACTCTTCGCTGAGATGATCCGATTGATATGGGAAGAGGACGTAGTCATAAATCGACAATACGAGATTGTTCATCATCGCCAGGTCATTCACAAAGATCCGTGCCACTTCTTCTAAGACCTGCCGTTTCTCTTGCTTGTCATGGATCCCCCGATACATCGAAGAATCCAGTTGGCCTTTTCTCAACTGATGCCACACCCAAGGGATCGGTTGAGACAGTGCGGTGTCTACATCGCAAAAATCCACGTTGACGGCAATCTGGTGATGGTCCAGCACTTCTTGGTTCATCGATGGATCACCCAATAACCACGCCTGCCTCTCCTCACACCAATATTCAATCAAAATTTGCTCTGGGTAGATGTCTTGGCTGAAGTAGGTACAGTAGGCGTAGCGAAGTCTTGATGGAATGTTTTTGTACCGCAGCATATCAAGCGCCATGATGGCGATGGTCAAGCAGTGTCCAACAAGCTTATGCTCGAAGGGGATCGGGTGAATCACGGATGTCACCCCTGAACGAGCCAATCGCTGCAGGATGATGTCGGGCTGGTTGATATCAATGTCGTGGTATCTGTCGGGGCTTATTCTGTATTTATTGATCCCCTTATAGTGCTCCACGATATTTCGTGCAGCCTGAAAAATGCCGCTCACAGCATTGGGTAAATCGCGATACAGAGCGTCATATTGGGTGGGTGTGCGTTCCACATAGAACACTTTCATCGTGTCAAAATTCAAAATCATTGCCTTTTTAATTGGTGGGTCAGAGTCATTCCTCTTCGGCGTTTTCTGCCAACTCACAGAACTGGCCCCTGACGTCAGGGCCGAGGCACCGCGTTTCTGTCAGCCTCGCCATCTCAGTGAGTCTGTCAGTGGAAAAATGAATGTGGCGTACAATTCCCCATAACGTGCAACCTGGTTACGCGAAAGCGCCGTCAGCAATGACCGTCACCACCGTGTTGGCGAGAAACTGAAACCACCCGTTAAATTGGGTGCCTGCGCGATAGGCGTCGCTCCAGTCACAGGTCAGTTCTATCTGAAACTGCGCCGATGGTGCTGAGACCTTTGTCAGCTTGGCAGCGCCAAAATCTTGGAATTGCAACGTCTGGGGATAGAGCGCTTTGTAGAGGGCCTCTTTGGCTGAAAACATCAAGGTGATCAACTGCGGCGAGCTAAGATCACACCCACTTTGGGTGATGTCATGCCATTCAACGGCTGACACGATGGCCTTCGTGAGCTTAGTGCATTGGTCTGCCGTGAACACTGTTTCTGTGTCGATGCCCACCGCCTGATAGTGATGGCGATGGCAGACCACTGCAACCGCCAGCCCTTGCGTGTGTGAAATCGACCCTCGGTAGCCCGAAGGCCATTGGGGCAACCGATCCTCCCCCATGGGCACCTCATGGGTGTGACACGCCAGAGCCTGGAGTGCACGTTGCGCCGCCAGTCGGCCAGCAAAGTACTCAGCCTGCCTTTTGGTGGTGGCGCGGGACAAAGGCGCAGGACAGTCGATGCCAAAGTCTGAGAACAGTGAGGGTTCGAAGTACTGGCGTTCAAACGCATTGAACCAGAGAACCGCAGACTGAAACCGTGGGGATGTCACCCTTTCACTGGTGATCAGAAATGGAGACATACGTCAAATCCTTACGCCAACGAGTGGCTGCCCCCCTCCTGAGCGATGTAAGGCTCGAGCGGGGGATTGTTATGAAGTGGCTGGCGACAACGCTTGCTGCTTGAGCAATCGTTGCAAGATGAGGGGTTGCAAAATCGATAACGCTAACGCACAGGCGGCCACAAGCTCGAGGTTACGCAACTGATGTTGCTCTTCCACCAAGAGAGAGGAAGAGAGGATGGCGGCTAGGCCGCTAAACACATGTTGGCCGATGCTTTGAAGCGACATAAATGCCCCTCTAACCTTCGGAGCAGGCACGGTGGTATTAACGGTCGTCGCGACAATGGTTCGTGTGGCGGTCAGCGCCATGAACAGGGTAAAGATGACCAAAGGTGGTAAGACCGAGACGTGCATAAAGCCCTCAGCAATCACGACAACGATACCGACCGCGAGTCCCATCGCGACCACTCGCCCTCCCATGCTATCGAGCATGCGACCCACGACCTGCAGAGCAATCACGCTGGTCACGCCACCGACTAAGTAATACAGACTTAAATCGTCCCGAGCCACACCCACGTTCAGTTGCAGCCACACCGCCAGATTGGGCACCAGCAGGAACGTGCTGAACACGGCCACGCCAAGCGATGCCATCGCCAGTAGCACTTGGCGATGACTCAACAATGCCAAGAGGGACACCTCTTCGAGTGTGGACGCGGTGCTTTGAAGGTGTCCTTTCAAACTGGGCAGCAACACCATGACCACTACAGCCACCAGCATCCCTGACGTTCCGACGATGTAAAATGGCGCCGACCAATCATACCAACTGGCCAATTTAAGCCCCAAAGGTATGCCCGCAATGGCAGCAATAGAAAACGCCCCCATCACGATTGCCATGGCTCGGCCACGACGCTCAACGGGCACGCAGTCTGTCACTATTGCCAGGGCGATGGCGACTAAGGGACCCGCAAAAAAACCTGCTAGCATACGGGTCGCCATCAAGCTTTCCATATTCCAGGCATTAGCGCACATCAACGTGGCCACTGATAGCCCAATCAACATGACCAACACCACGTGTTTTCGGTCAAACCGATCGATGTACTTCGCCACTAGTAATGAAGAAACGGCCGCCGCTAGGGTGTAACTGCCTCCAAGGTAACCAATATTGGCCGCCGACATATGCAACGCCCGGGCGAAATCTGCCCCAAGGGGCATCACAATCATAAAGTCCACGGCATTAACTAATTGGATCAATGCCATCAACCAAATGGCTTTTTTCTCGAGCTCGAGAGATTCGTTCATGTATGTCTCCACTTCTCAGCCCCATTGGCCACTCGTACCAAGCCCATGGGTCTGAGAGGATTTCAATGATTTATATGCATTCAAGTTCAGATGTCAGTTTATCAAAAGATGGCCGTTCAAAGATTTCATGCAGCTCTAAGTTGGGATACAGGTCAAGCATATCGAGATGAAAAGAGATGGCTTGCATCGACGTTAGCCCCCGCTCAAAGAAGTTGTCGTCTTTTGACATCCGAGTGATGTCCACATATTGGCCTAGGATTTGCCCCACAGGGTGGGAGGCGATCGCCTCCTCCTTCGGTGGAAGCGCGGACGGTATGGGGGCTTCATTCATCCGTTGATGGCTCATTGCTTCCAGCTGATTCCCGTCGATTTTACCACTCAGCGTATAAGGCAAGGCTGGGAGAGTGTAGAGATGATGGGGGATCAAGTAGTAGCTCAACTTGGCTTCCAGATGTGCCCGAATCGTTGCCTCCGTCACCCCTGAACATTCGACCCAACCAATCAGTTTTGTTGAGTCTGAGCGGGCATCGTAGAGGGGGATGACGGCGGAGCCGGACACCCCCTCGATGGTTTCAAGCGCGTCCGTTATTTCGGTAGGCTCCACTCGATGACCATTCACTTTGATAAACCCACCTTCTCGATACAGAAAGTTGAAGACGCCCTCGTGATCCACATACCCAATATCATTGGTGTCATACACGCGCTGCGTGTGTCCTCCCACACACACCTCGGTGAACTTGCTTGCCGTCAGAGTTGGGTTGTTAAAGTACCCCAACGCGAGGCCATCACCCGCAATGTAAATCCGTCCCGGCTCGCCGGGCGCGCACTCTTGTCGCTCCTCGTTCAATACCCAGATCTGGGTCTGACGTATGGGGCGACCGATACGAGTGTCTCCTGCCTGGAGAATCACATGCGCAGTTGACCACACGGTGGTTTCTGTGGGCCCATACACGTTGCACAACCACTCGCTTCGTTCAAACAGTGACGTTGACAACTGAGGGGACAGGGCTTCCCCTCCGACCAAGACCTTTTGGAATCGCCATCCTGTCTCCAGATAGCCTAACAGGCCTTTGAACAGCGACGGCGTGGCTTGGTAAACGGTAGGCGACCACCGTTGCACCTGTCTTGCAACCTGTTGCGCTGATTGGATCTCTTGATCTGTCAGCACGATGACGGTCCCACCACAGGATAAAGGCACGGCGTATTCCAAGAAGAAAATATCAAAGGCAATTGACGTCGAGGAGAGCCATGTGTGCTCCGGCTGGAATGCCAACAAGGCGCCAAAATACTCGATCAGATTGGCACACCCATCATGGCTGACCATCACGGCTTTGGGATCCCCAGTCGACCCCGACGTGTAAATTCGATAGGCTTCTTGAGATGCCCGAGCCCTACTCTCCGGTTCAAACGACGCGTCGACCTTCAGTAACTGAGTGATGCTCACCGCTGGTTGACATTGGTTCGTCTTCGCATTGCTGATGTACAAGTAACGCGCTTGAGTTAGGATATGATCGATTTTCTCGTTGGCGGTCCTCGGATCTACGGGAACATACGGTATCTTCAGATAATGACACGCTAGAATCGTGGCGATCAGGGCGTCATCTCTCTTCAGACATAGGACCACGCCCTCGACATCGTCATCGATTTCAGACTGGATACCCGCGGCAATATGCTTTGCCTTTTGTTGGAGTTGAGCGTAAGTGATGGACGCCTTCTCAGTAATGAGCGCAAGCTGGGTTGGGCGAGTTTGCGCGATAGCGTCAAATTTATCGATAAATGCAGAGTTCATTACGTTTCCATGTATTGTGTGGGAGAGAGGTTGGTCAAGTCACGGTCGATGTTCGACACAAACCTATTCAATAGGCTTGCGACTGTGCCCTTGGAGTGGTGCGCTTGATTGAATGTCATCTCGATGGCGATCCCTGCCTGCTCAGGCACAATATTGACCGTCAAGTTACCATACACAGGTTGGTAACGGATCGGACATTCATTCAGTGCAAATCCCTGATAGTTCAGGACATTCCCTCTGTTTTGGTTCTGATACATAAAAAGAATGTCGTACACCCCTTGTCCATTTCGCCCCACTAATGACGAGATGGTTTCTAACGGCACGTGAGCGTGTGGCCCACTGGTTTTTAGGGCCGCGTCGGTTTCATTGAGGATCTTAGTGAACTCCCCTGAACCGCAATTGACAACAACGGGAATATTGTTCATTCGACAGTCAATCGCTGCCCTTTCGGAATCAGAGCGGTTGGCCAACGTCATGCCGGTGCACACCACCGGGGTGTCGAGAAACTCTGACAACGTGGTGTTGAACAGCGCATAGAGCACAACAAAAAGGGGCGTTTTATGCCCCCGTGCGAAATGGTGAATCCTTGACACCTGTTGCGATGACAGGCGAGAGACAACCGTCCCGCTGACGAGGGGGGGGGCGTTCAGTGACTGGTGAGGCTCAACCGGCAAGGCCGTCGGTGATACACCTCTCAACCTTTCCTGCCAAAACGCTAGGCTGGCATCACTCAGACTGGGGGCCGTGCGCAAAGGAAGGTAGACTGAGTCGAGCGGCGCTGACGCGGCTTGCGCCATGGCCAACACCTCCAGTAAGTTGTGCAAGCCCATCCCATCAATCGCGATATGGTGGCAATTCAGCACAAGCCATCGCTGCTCACCGCGTCGCAACGTTGTCACTCGACACAGCGGCCCTCTGTCGAGTTCAAACCGTTGTTCATACACCGCCTGCAACGACGGCTCTAGGGCCGCTTCAGCGGGCACCTCCACCGCGTCCGTTTCCACGATCAGACCTCGCCTATCTCCTAACGCCACCCCGTGTTTGGCGATCCTGTATTGGTGACAGAACTGAGGAAGCTGGGTGAGAATGCCCTCCAACCTTTGCGTGAAGGACGCGATCGGAAACGCTTTGGGGATCTCAACAGCCATGGGAACATTATATTGACTGCCTTCCCCTCGCTGCAGCTTTTCCAACAAGTAGAAACGCTGCTGATAGGGCGACAACACATCATGTGGGTCTTCGATGTCGCTGTTAGGCGTTGGCTGCGAGACAGGCTGAACAGACGTCAACGGAGACTGAGCGATGGCGTTTGCCAGCGCCTCAGGCGTTGAGTACTCGTAGATGGCGTCAGTGGTGACCTCGATACCCAGCTCGGATTTCAATAAGGCCAACAGCTCAACGGCCGTGACGGAATCGCCATACAGATCAAAATAGTCACTGTCGGGCTCGACCTCTTCCTCCCCGAGCACTTGTCGGTAGAAGGCCAGGATGTGAGGCAATAGTGACGACGCGCTCAGCGATGTGGGTTCTGTACACGGTGTCGACTCTACGTGGGCATCACCGGCTGAGGGTGCTTGTGTAAAGAAGGAATACACTCGGCACTGCGTTTCTTTGTTCGTCTGGACGTTCTTAGGATGGCGATGGGCTTGGTCGTACCCTTCAATCACAATGTGTGCGTTGGTTCCCCCGACGCCCATGGAGCTGACCGCGGCGAGGGCCGGTTTCTTGGGATCCAACGGTACGCTGTCCGCCGTATATAACAGATGCTGTTTTTCTGACTCTCGAAGCAATTCGTTGAGCTGAGAGAGGTTGCCGGTGCCAGGATAGACGCCTTGCTTAAGCGCCAACACCGACTTGATTACAGACGCGATGCCGGACGCCCAAAACAGATGACCGATGTTTCCTTTGACCGACCCGACAACGACCGGCGACAGCGTGTCGTCATGCTCGTAGCTTTGCATCAAATGGCTAAGCGCTTGCACTTCCATCGGATCGCCAACGACCGTTCCGGTGGCGTGGCATTCGATGAACTGCAACTGACGAGGATTGATGGCCTGATGACGATAAACTTGAGACAACAACTGTCCCTGGCCACTGACCGAAGGCGCCGCATAACTGGTTTTGTTCGCTCCATCATTGTTGCTGAACGCGTTCGCAATCACGGCATGGATAGGTTCCCCACTTGCTTCAGCGTCGCGAAGCCGGCGCAGAATGACAACCCCGCCGCCATCCGCGGGCACGGTACCATCGGCAGACTGATCAAAAGGTCGACACACCCCCGTCTGAGAATAAATGGATCCGGGTTCGTATTTGTAGCCCGTTTCCAGCGGATAGGAAATGTGCACCCCCCCACAAATCACGGTGTCGCAGCGCTTCGTTTGCAGCATCCAGTAGGCTTCCACAATCGCGGTCAGTGACGAAGAGCAGGCGGCTTGCAGATTGAAACACGGGCCCTGGAAATCGAAGATATGGGCGACACGGGTCGCCATAAAATCGGTCCCCTTATTGAGGTTGAGGAGCAGCGCATTCGGCGCGGCCATCTGCCCTTGTGCCACGCTTTGTTGCAGTTGATCATGATAGGTATGATTGCTGCCTTGGGTCGCAATCACCGCCACCGTTCCCAGCTCACTGAGATCGTGGTATTCACCGTCTAGCAGCGCCGAGTCGACCAGTTCGATGAACTTTCTCAACTGCGGATCCATCACCAGCGCTTCCTTCTCAGAAAGCCGATAGCGCTGCGCATCAAACGTTTCGGGATCCGGACACTGCCCCTTCGAGCGAACGTGCCCATCCGGATCGGTATAAGCCTGATAGGAGACCCGGCCTTGGCACAGGTTGTCCCAAAATTCGTGGTAGTTATTGGCTTCTGGAAATAGCCCAGACATGCCGGTCACAGCGATTTTCTCGTTCATCTTTTTTCCTCGACTTCTCCCATGTCAAAAACAATCGCCTCAGAGATCGCAGCGTTCAGGGTGTCCTGAATAAACGCTTGATGATGTTCATTGATCTGATAGGCGTCTCTGTCCTGCTTTGAACGAAATTCCATAACAAACGCGTACTCAAAGCCCGCGTTGTGAGCATTGTCGCTGTCGTTCATTCCGTAGCTGTATTGTTTGATCTCAGGGATTTGCCGCTTGAGCTCCCCCAACTGGCGGAGTAATTCCAGTGCGTCCGTCTGAGAAACGGATGCCTGAAATTTAAACAAAATGATATGTTTATACATGGTGGTCTAAAAACTCCCGAATGAATCCTGACACAACCTGCATGTTCGATTCAGTCATTAATCCCACATGGTCGGTATGGAGGGTTCTCACCCACATGGCGTCGTCCGTTGGCCAGTTATTGTTGGCCTTTTTCAGCGCCTCAAACGCGTTGGCCATCGCGGTATCGTCAATCGGAGCAAGAGGCGACGTCGCCACAACGTTGAGCAGAGGCAAATTGAGCTTGGGATCGTCAAACGACGTCACCATGCGTCTTTCTATGTCAAATAATGCGTTGAGATGCTCCCTAGCTCGCACTTCTCCGGACATCGACCGAGAGAAATAACTCAGATCCATGAAGTATGACAGGGCCTCGTCGGTGAAAAGCACCGAACTGTTCTGAGAGTACAACACCGAATCCAGCAATAGATTGCCTTTGATCGGGAACCTTTGGCTCAACCGTTGCGTGATTTTTCTGGCTAACAGCCCGCCTAAGGACCAACCACCAAGAAAGATGGGCGCCGTGGACCCTTTCACACGCTCTGCAATCTGGCGCGCATAGGTGTCGGCCAGTGCGTCGATAGAGTGTACCTTCTGCTCATGGTAGAGGTTGTATGAGTCGACCCCGAGCACTTGGATATCATGGCCAAGGTTTGTCGACAGCCCCTGATACATTTCCACGCCGGAAATCGAGGCGTGAACCCATATCAGCGTCGCTCTTGGCTGACCTGCAGGCTCAAAAAGCGGTTTGATCAGCGAAGACTCGCTGTGAGAGTGGTTCAAGCGCTTCAACTCGTTCAATTGCGCACTGAAAACGTCGTATTTTTCCACCCAATCCATGGTCAAACTGAGATTCATTGCGGCATTGATATCGGTGATCATCGACAGAGCAAGAATCGAGTGCCCTCCCAGATCGACAAAACTGTCTTCCTCGTCAATCGAATCCAACATCAGGTTATCGAGCCAAATGTGACGCAACGCGTCTTCGACCATCACCGTGCTATTGGTGGTTTGTTCTTGGTTCGTCTCGCACTCAGGAGGGAGTGATGCCTGGGCAGACACCAGTGCGACCACACGTTCGGTCTCGATTTCGCTGGCGCTGAGCGCAATCGCGTGCCCTGAGTACTCTTTCAGACACACCGTCTGGGGATGACCGGTCACCCCTGCGCGCAAAGCGGCGCCAATTTGCTCGTAAAGTTCGTGCAATGATGTCACGGCAAACGTCGTAATGCAGGCTTTCCCTACCGAACGTCTTGCCAAAGTGTATGCCACATCATCTAAGGACACTGAAGCGGCGTGCAACTCGGTGTGCAGCTGGTTTAACAGGTGCGCCAACCGTTTGTCATTGTCCGCGCCAATCATCACAACGACGGTCTGCGGCGCACAGTCCTGAACCAAGGTTCTCGCGGTGTCTGAGCGAATGACCATTGCGCAGTTGGTTCCACCGATCCCCAAAGAGTTCACTAGGCCCGTGACACTTTCTTTTTGACGGCTGTCTCTCGGGATGTAGAAAGGTGTCCCTTCCAAGGATAAATTTGGATTGAGCGAAGAGAAGTTGGCCGCAGGATACACCTTACGGTGCCACACTTGCAGTACCGACTTGAGCAAGCCAGCGTGACCGGCCGCGACATCGAGATGACCAACATTGGCTTTGACAGACGACAGCGCTGTATGATGAGGAGTCCAACCATGACTCATGAAGGCTTTCTTCAGCGCCGCCACTTCCAATACGTCCCCTATCTTGGTTCCAGAACCGTGCCCCTCAACAAAGTCAATGTTCTGCGCCGTCAGCGCCGACTTCGCCAGTACGTTTTGGATATTGTTTGCGATCCCGCTGGTTGAAGGCGCGGTGTAACTCGATTTTGCGCGCCCATCATTGTTGATGCTGCTGGCGGCCAAGACACCATATATGGTGTCTTTGTCGGTGCGCGCTTTATCGAGGGCTTTGAGCACAAACACCACGCAGCCAAACCCAGGCACCATGCCATCGGCCGTGTTCGAATACGAGGCCAACACACCACTTTCTGAGAGGTTCATGCCCGGTTGATACTGGTACCCAGAATGAAGAGGGTAAGGTAGACACGCTCCGCCTGCCAAGGCCATATCACAATCCCCTGTCGCGATCCCCTGCATCGCCATGTGAACCGACAGTAAACCGCTTGAACAGGCCGACTGCACTCCGACGGCTGGCCCTTTTAAGTCAAACAAGTAAGCACACCGTAACGATTGCTGTTCTTTGTTCGACCCAATTTCGATTTCGAAAGGATCGTACTTATCGAGAGCCAATTCGCTGTCAGAAAGAAAAGAGGGGTAATCGCTATCGGATGAAGACGAGTAGACACCGACATTGCGTTTACCGTGTGTCGGGTTGTAGCCAGCGTGTTCCAACGCACGCCATGCACACTGAATGAACATCCGTTGCTGCGGTTCAATAATGTAACTGTCGCGCAATGACAGCCCGAACAAGTCGTAGTCAAACTGCTCCGCGCCCTGCACATAACCTGCTCGGCTAACCCACTCTTGTGGAAGGTGCTCAGCCGCCCGCGGGTCGGTCAAGGCGTCCTGCCCGGATTCCAACAGCGCGTCTAGCTCTTCTATGTGACTTGCGCCAGGCAAGAGAAAAGAGAAGCCAGTGATCGCAATATCCATTTTATGTTACCTGTTATCATAGGCATAGAATCTTCATCCTATGCCTGGGTTATCGAGGGTTATGCAGATGGTTGTTTTAGCCAAATTTCGCTGTACATGTCGTCATCGACCATGAACCACAGCTCGGCTACCTTGCCATCCACAAATCGCTTCTCTACCATGATTTCGATGTCGCGAGGCTGCCCTTCACCTTTTAACGTGGCTTGGCGATTGAGGCGGGCGTAGGTGCGGTCACCGACGGCAAAAAGCGACTCAATCGACGTTGAGATTGACGCGTGTTTGTCCACAAACTCCGCCATGCCACCTTTCATCTGCTCTACCTGCAGCGTTTTGCCTTTTAAATGGCACTGAGCATCTTGGTGGTAATAGTCGTTAATCACCGGACAATTGCCGGTATCAAAAATGTCGGTGTACAAAGATTTAACGATTTCAAGGTTTTTTTGTTCGATTTCATTATATTCAGTCATGATATAGATCCATTTCTAGCGCACCTCAAAGAGGCGCTTTTGTTTGGGGTTAATAAAAAACGTACACAAGCATCGAACGTTGGGTGAATCTTCCTCCAACGTTCAATATTTCTGAGCTCAACGTTCAACGTGATTGTTCGTGTGAGGGGGATGACTTCGACAGCGTTGACACCCTTCAAGGCAGGCATTAAGCCGGCATTTTAGCGGTGACTAATTGTTCAACGCCTAGCAAGGTGCCAGCGGTATATAAGTCCAGAAGGTTGAGGTGAATTTCAAATTGTTCGTTCAGCTGATGGTTAAACGTCAGCATAGAGAGAGAATCAAACCCAAGATCAAACAAGCCAATCTCCAGGTGTTCAACAGGCTTGTTCAACACCTGCTCAGCGACACGCTTGACCGACCGTTCACCAGAGCGGCTGTGGCGTCTTTCTAACTGTGGTATCGTCTCGTTGATTAAGGTTTGGGTGTCTATTTTGTTGTTCTTCGTCAGCGGCCATCGTGTGTTTTCAATCACGAAATCGGGAACAGAAAAAGCACTCAAGTGCTGACGCCATCGTGCAGTGATGGTCTCGAGTGCCTCCGGAGGGCCTTGCGTTTCGACCAAGGACACCAGATGGGTTTTCCAGACAAAGCACACGGCTTTGACAATGGACGGATCGCTTTCCAGCGTCTTTTCAACCTCATCGAGCTCCACTCGATGACCATTCAACTTCACTTGACGATCCTGCCGGCCTAGGAAATAGAAGTCGCCGCCCACGGTGCACTCAACGACGTCACCCGTATTATAATATCGGCGCCCATTGATCATCGTAAACGCCTTGGCGGTTTCGACTGGGTTGGCGTGGTAGCCGGCGCAGAGCCCCTCGCCTGTGACGTGCAGTCTTCCAATGCCCGTTTTTCGGTATTGGCCCGTGTGCTCGTCTTCTATCAAATGATCCACGCCTTCGACCTTTCGTCCAATAGGGACTCGTTGTTCACCGGTCAATTGATGAAGATTTAACGCGGCCACGGTGGTAAACACCGTATTTTCAGTCGGACCATACCCGTTATAAAGTTGTGTACTGGCGGCGCACTCCAAAAACGACACTGCCGCGCGCAAATCCACTTTATCCCCCCCGACAATCAGGTGCCTCAAACAGGCAAGGGCGCGACAATGCCCGGGCAGCATATGGCGTCGAAACAGCCCCGCTGTCATCCACATGCAGGTGATCGCGTCTTGTTCAATGGCGTGATGCAGGCGCGTCTCATCCAGCACCACCATCTTATCCAGTAGCACCAGTGTGCCCCCGCAGAGTAAAGGCGCAAAGATTTCGAAGGTCGACGCGTCAAAAGACAGCGACGAATACGACGCCACCACATCTTCATGGGTTAACGCAATGAACGAGGGACGGTAGAGCAAATTAAGCACGGAACTCGCTCTGACCTGCACACCTTTGGGCTCTCCCGTAGAACCAGAAGTGTACATGATGGACATCACTTCCTGATCGGCGTCACTCGTTCGTTCCAGCGTCTTTTCTGGGTGCGTAAGAGCATGCCAGACACAGTGTCCCGTATCAAAACACACGTCGGTGAACACTCGAACGAGGGGAAACTTAGTGGCAATCTTCGCCACAAATGACCGCGGTCTGTCACCATCCACCGGGATGAATGTCACACCACAATCGATGGCGGACAACATCAGTATGATGGCGTTCAATTTGTGTTGGGTATTAATAATGACTGGGGTAGGACTACGAGACATCGCTTGATTGCAAATCTCAATGCGTTGTTCTAGCTCCTTGTATGAGTATGCGATCCCATCCATCACGATCGCGCGTTGGTGTGCGTGGCGTGCTCTTAGCGCACGAAGCACCCCTTTCAAGTCAGCGGCTTTCACCGATTCACCTTTCCTTATTGTTTGACCTCGCCCTGCGCAGATGTCTTCGGCATCTTACCGGCTGAGGGGAAAGCCCCATCCGCGCGTCAGCGTTGGCCGATGTTCCCTAGCTTCACGCCGTACATGACCGTCAACGAGGGCACGTTGAAAGCCCAAGCACTGAGCAGAGCCTGGGCTGAATCATTTAATGTGTAATGCAATGAATTTTTTATCGGTGAAACCACCGGTTGAGCGGGTCAGCTCCGAGTTCACCGACGCTTTGACTTGATTCCTATCGAGCTTAGAGTTTCGCAGCTTAGGCAGGGCATCAAACGTGGCGAAGACCTGAGGGATCATGTATTTAGGGAGTTGCTTACCCAATAACGTCATGCAATGCTCAGGGTTGAGACGGGACGTATGCTCGTACGACAACACCAAATAGTCTTTGTCGTTATCCGTGTGCTTATGCAGGAACAGGTCGCCAATATTCAGTGTTTTCCTGATGTTTTCCGCAACGTCCTGTAGGTGCACCCGAAACCCGTTCAGTTTCACCTCATCATCCGATCGCCCAAGGAAATAAAACACGCCGTCCTCGTCCACGGTGACGACATCGTGGGTACAATAGTATTGGTGGCCATCCACCTGAATGAAGGGGGAATCCACGGAGGATTGATTCACATACCCTTTCATGACTTGCTTGCCCGATATCAACAGTTTGCCTTCCCCAGATGTGGCGAAACCGGAACGGGTTTCAAGCAAGTATTGTGTGCCATCGAAGGGCTTACCAATACTGATATCCCCCGCTAAATCGTTCAAAGTGATCTCCGCAGCAAAGCAGCACATGGTTCCCTCGGTCGGACCATACGCATTCATAACTTTCAGATCAGGCAGGTTTTCTAACAATGTCCTGATCGATGGCCCGTGCGGTTTCTCGGCACCAAACAGGATCAAGTTCAATGAATGCAGAGCGTCCATTCCTGTCCCGTCGTTAAGCTGTGGCAGCAACAGTTTCAGGACGGAGGGCACGCAGCTTAATCGGGTGATCTGATACTTCTCAATGATGCTTGAGAAAATAGCCGGTATGAAAGGCGGCTTGTACACATAGACCGAGTGCCCATACAAAGGCGGCACGATACTGTCGAGTATGGTCATATCGAAATACAGCGGGCCAATGGACAAATACTTTTCAGACTGCTCGCTCACATAACGTGGATACAGGGCATCGAGGAACACATTGAGGTTTTCGTGGGTGATCTGGACCCCTTTCGGCTTCCCGGTCGATCCCGACGTAAAAATGATGTAGGCCACGGTATCGGCATCCACCTGGGTGCCAAGGTCGACATCACGGCCCTCCTCGCCACTCACGACGTGAACATTTCCGTTTGACACAATGCACTCATGTGGGACGTGCAAGGCTTGTCTGAAGACGTTTTCTTCGCCGATGTAAGACTCGCTCGCCATGATCACGTCGGGTTGCACATCAGAGATGATCATCGCCAAACGATTCGCCGGCAACGTTTTGTCTAATGGGCAGAATGCCACCCCTTTCAAGAGGCACGCATAGAACAGGGCATATTCTGAAAAGGACTTATCCAAGAAAGAGACGACTTTTTTCCCTTGCGTGATGTCGGCAGATTCGAAGTAATGCACAATGGCCATGATCTCCAAATACAGCTCTGAAAACGGCATCTCTTTTTCGAAATCGTAGTAAGCGATATCGTGATTATGCTCAAATCGCTTTATCCTTGATATTACGTTATTTGTCGTCATGGTCGGCCTTTTCCCTGATGGCGGAATGCACCCAAGCCACCACTTTATCGAGCGTCTCTAGGTGCTGGTCGTCACCAATGTTATTGCCAAATGACAATTCGTATTCGGTGTTGATTTTATAAATAAACTGAAGAATATCCACCGAATCAAGGAGATCTTTCAATTTGACCTCACCGGCAATCTCAACGCTGTCACTGTAATGGTTGATCACCCGAATTTCATTTTTAAGTAATTGTTCAATCTCAGATTTTTCCATATTTGGACATCCAATATCAGTCATTATATGAGCCAGCATCGTGGCTCGATTAAGTCAGCAATACGATGCGGGTGGAGGCAACGCCGAGACACACCCGCCCAAGATTAGAGTGCGTGATTGTTGGTGAGCACCGTCTGAGCAATCCCTTCGATGTAATCGGTAATCGTGTGGTCTTGTTCCAAATACGGCACAACCGTGCGTGTCCGTTCGTAGAGCGCACGCGTTCGCGTCGATAAGCCTGTGGTGCCTCGTATATCGGCTGCCTGACAGGCACACAATAGTTCGAATGACACCACATACTTAAGGTTTTTGAGCTGCTCTCTGACACGACGAGCAGCCACCAGCCCAAACGAAACAATGTCTTGAAAGTCGCCAGTGGTGCTCAGCGATTGTATGGACATCGGCATGCAGGACGCTCGAGATTCAGCGGTGATTGACGCGGTCATGAATTGGCCACCCATTAATCCCAAACGTAAGCCCGCATTTTCTGCGCACAGAAACGCAGGTAAGCCGTTGCTGTTGGATTTGTCCATGAATCGGTCAACGCGGCGGTTCGCGAGGTTCATCATGGTGACCAGTGCAATGTTGAGGTGATCCATGGCCATGGACACGTATTGGCCATGAAAATGGCCATTGTGGAAGACGTCTTCAGTGGCTTGATCGATCAACGGATTGTCGTTGGAGGAATTCAACTCATTGGTCAAGGTTTGCTGAATGTGCTTAAGGCTGTCTGCAACGGGTCCGAGGATTTGCGGGGTACAACGGATCGAATACGCGTCTTCAATCTGATGGTTACTGGCTTTGACGGTGCCTTCCATTTCCTCCGCAATCATTTTTTCCACTTCATGCTCGTTCACCGCCAGCGAAGAGTCCGCCAATGTTTCCCATACGGTAGTCGCGACCTCCAGTTGCCCAAGGTGGGGTTTCATTCGGTGTACCGCAGGTTCAAACGGTTTCGTTTTGCCGTGCAACCCTTCAATCGATAACGCAGTGATGGTCAGATAGGTGTCGAATAAGCGCTTGACTTCGTCATACAGTAATGCCCCTAAGCCCACCATGGCTGATGTGCCATTGATCAGAGCCAATCCTTCTTTGAAACTGAGGCTCATCGGTGCGATCCCTGCTTTTTTGAGTGCCTCTGACCCACTCATCAGTTCACCGTGATATCGTGCTTTCCACTGCCCTGTACAAACCAGTGCAATCGCCGCCAGCGGGCCGAGATCGCCACTTGTCCCGAGCGAGCCTTTTTCAGGGACACAAGGGACGACCCCTCGATTGTAAATGTCGATTAATTTTTGGAAATTCACGATCGAAATGGCCGAGTTGCCACGAGACAAGGACACGATTCTCGCTAGCATCGTGGCCCGAACCGTTGTGTCATCAAAATACTCGCCCACATTGGTCGCAACGGCATGGATCAAGTTGTTCTGCAGTTCGCTGGCTTTATCGATGGGCACAATATAGTTGACGAACCCGCCCATGCTCGTGTTGACGCCGTAAATCACTCGGTCGTCCGACACCATACCCTCGAGGATATTACGTGACGCCGTCACTCTCTGGATGATGCCATCATCGACAGTCACAGGACAATGGTGTCTTGCCGCGTGCGCAATCGCATCCAACGTCACCTCTTGACCTGAGACCAGGTGAAAGCTCGTCATGTCAGCATGAGGCAGATTCTCGTTAGAGTCCTGAACTGGCTTTTTACAATGTTCATTTACAATATTCATTTTTATCCATCAATTTATTTCAATCGGTCTTTTTGTTGCGCATTCAAATTGCCAAGTTCGCTGGAAAGCACGGCATTTCAATGTGGACGTATTCCCTAGTATTGCCCGGCCACCAATAACCCTTTAGGTCGTTTTGGTGGCCGGATTTTCTGGCAGGTACAACGTGGCGGTTGACGCTTCAACGTCGATGAGCAGGTTCGTGATTGTGGTGCCCTACAGAGGCAGAGGCGTTTAATCGGCGCTCGACAGCATGAGGTTGCAGGCTAGAATTGATCGGTTGCTGGAGGTAAAGGCTTCGCAGTGATAGACGTATTTCCGATCCACTCGACTAACCATTTTGGTCACCAAGCGATAGTAGGGCATCAAATCTCCAGCGTGCTGAACCTCGAGCGCATCCAACCCGACCAGATAACCATGATACGAAGGGTCCAGCTGGTTTTTTATGTGGATACCGGCGGCTTGAGCCAAGGACTCAACGATCAGCGGCCACGCATTTTGGCAACACTGCGAGTAGGTCTGTTCATCCGAAAAATCGGCCGTGGCCGTCATTTCATCTTCCGACAAGGCCTCAACCGTCGCCACGAAGGAAAACGGCGCCTCATGGGCCCCAGTAATAAACTCTAACATGACGTGTAATCCCTTTGATAAGGATGGAAATTAATGAACCCATCAAACTCAAGAGGGATTCGGTTCATCGTTTTTCCACGTTCATCGATGCACTCAATGAGCTCGTCCACTAATTGGGGAGCCTGCACATACTGCTTAAAATCAAAGTAGTCCCAATAAAACAGTTCGACTTTCTGGAGAGCCAACACGTCTTGCAGGGTACGCCAGACAAATCGCTCTAGTCCGAGGACTTTTTTGTATGAGCGATGATGAATGGCCTCGAGTTCCAAATCGCCACACCGATACTGTTTCCATAAGTCGGTAAAAAGATTCGCTTTGTGTCTTGGAATGTTATCGAAGTCGAAATTGACCCACGCTTGGGTGTGGTTGTGCTCAACCATTTCGTGCGTGACAGTCGGATCTAGGATCCGCCATTGGGCACTGGACGAGCACCAGTACTCAAGGACAATGTGTTCTACGTACGACTGCGGTTCAAAATACTCGCACAGACAGAACCGATAGCGTGCCGGGATCGATCGCTCTCGCAAGAGACCAAGGCACAGCAATGAGATGGTTTGGCAGTTGCCAATGATTTTCTTTTCAAACCGATTGGCCAGGTTGGGATTCAGCCCACGTCGTTGGGCTTCTTGCAGCACTTCCGTTACGGTTCGAAGCGCATAGTCTTGATGTCGAGACAGCGGGATCTTGTGGGCATTCAGACCACTTTGGTGCTCTACGAGGTTGCGACACGATTCAGCAATACTGAGCAGAGTGTCGCCAGTGACATCAAGATGAAGCGCGCCGCCTAGGCCCGTGACATCGGATTGAGTCGCGTAGTCGATCATATTATTGCGCTTTCCTGTAAGTGACTTTGAGGACTTTCCCAGCCTCACTGTTGACGGTGCACACCACTTTGTCGGTGAGCTCACGGATGTTAACGATGACCGTTTCATTTGGTAAAACGGTCTTGTAAAACCGCGCGTTATCAATCCGAGTGATCACGGACGTCCCAAGTTTGACGACATTGTCGTAGATGGTGTCGAGCAGCAGAACACCTGGGACCACAGGGTGGGAGGGAAAGTGCCCATCAAAAAAAGCACAGTCACGGTCAAATAGCATCGAGAATGATCCATTCGATAAGGGCTCAATAATGGCCCCATGCGTATTTTGGTGGCTCATGAGAAATTGTCTCCAAGGCTTCATACGTTTGATTCGGAAACCGGATAAGAGTGATGGCAGCACGCGTCATTGTCCCCAATGAACACCGAGCGCTGCCGATGTCGGTTGATCCCGGTTAGGCTGTCGGACCGTCTTGACTCGATACGATGCAGGCACCCACATTCGAAGACAGGTCAATGGCGATCACCAATACGTTGCGATACTCGCCCGTCGAAATCCTCTCGGTCGCGTCCACAATGTGGGTCATGAAGTCGGCGGAGAGCCTCTTCTCCTTCTTCTGTTCCACCACAAGCTGAGGGTGATATCGGGCCACCACATGCTGCACTTCCTCAACGATGAGGGGATCCGCTAATGCACTGGACACCAAGCAATGATCGATGTCATTAAAGCTGATGCAAGCCTCTTCACAGGACTCAAGGATGAGGCGATCCAACAGGGTATGAAACTTCTCATCATGTCTGAGCACCAAACCGTTGTAGGAGGAATGTAACACGCTTCGAATCCATGCAATGGGGAGGTGTTCAGACCGAGCCAGTTGTGCCCTGCTCGAAAGAAGAAGCGCGGCACTGCCTTGTGCCATCGACGCGTCTGCCTGGGCAAACAACGGATGCGTCAACGTTTTTTGCGTCGGAGTGACTTCATCACTCGAGCAAGCAATCATAAAGTCTTGTGTTTCACTTCTCAGCAGATCAACGGTATATTCAAACGCCGCGGTGGGACTGCACAAGACCGTTGAGTGGCCGCTGATCTTGTGTGCGATGGACACCTGACCACAAGTGGCACTGACAATGTGCCCCGGAAAATGTCGTGCACTGGCATACTTAGGATCGCCCTCATAAATAGAGGAAAGGAAGCTCTCCAAGCATCGTTGAGGACGTTGCGAGTTCCCCGTGACCACCCCCGCTCGGGCATTACTGTGTAACAGGGGTTCAAATCCTTTCACGACATCGCCTACCGACTCAATGCAGTATTTGATTTCTGGCGAATCACGTTTGAATCGCTTATTTTGCAGATGGATCTGGCACGCGTCTTTCGTCACGCCTATTGACGCATCGATGACTGTTTTGGTTTCGCCATCGTTGGTGCTCGCTTTGACAATGGGGATTGGCGACTTCCCAAAGTTAGGGACGCACTGCGTTGGTTGCTTGGTGACCACAACGGAACTGTTGCTGCCGCCGAATCCAAAACTGTTTGCCAACACCGTTTGAATCGTCTCGCTTGGGTAGTCCTTGTAGTCGAGGTTGATCGGGCTACACCCCTCTCTGAGCTCCCTCATATTGTTGTTTTCCGGGGTGATGCCCGCATTTAACAGGGATAAGACGCTGATCAGCTCAACGATCCCCGACGCCCCTAAGGTATGGCCATAAAAGGGTTTCATCACACTGACAGGCACATCAAGACCGAACAAGGCCTCATACGCTTTTGACTCAGGGATATCGTTTGCGCCCGTGCCGGTGGCGTGCGCTGAAATCAAATCCACGTCTTCTCGGCCTAACCCTGCCGCCGCCAATGCCGCATCTATGGCTTGAATCGCCCCCGCCCCATTCGGCTCTGGAGAGGTTTCATGGTACGCATCACTGGAGGCACCGTATCCGCCGATGAACCACTGTTCACGACGGTGATCAGGTTTTTTGGTGAGGAGCAATATGCCTGCACCTTCGCCTAAGTTGATTCCCTTAGGCTCGGAGAACGGCGCACATCGACCTTCATTCAACGCACTTAAGCTGTTAAAGCCCGCGACAACAGGGAGATCGACACAGTCCGAACCGCCACAAATCACCACATCCGCTTTATCCGAGTGAAGCAGGTCCGTCGCAATCCCCACCGCCGTCAAGCTGGACGAGCAAGCGGACGAGACCACGATCTTCTTGCCTTGAATATTGTAGCGCGCGGCAATCGCGTTCCCGCAATGCGATAACATCGAAGACATCAGTTCGCTGTGTGTCACAGCGTCCTGTTCGTTATTCAGCACCTTATTAAACAGGGTTGAGTAGCTGTCGGTACCAGAATTGTAACTGCCTAATACGACAGAGATCCGACGATTATCGTACGCTGAGAGGTCGATGCCCGAGTTTTTGATCGCTGCCTCGGTCGCTCGGAGCGCAAACAGGGCCGCATTGTTTATCCAACCTTGCTTGTTAAAAGATTCCGTCTTCTGTTTGTCGAAAACGGACACGGTGGCATTCTTGATCCCTAGGGCATTGAACTCTTGGTTGTTGACTAACCGGTGATGATCGGTCGAAAACCGGGTTAATTCGTCTAATTCTTTGACAGGTGGGGTATACAACCCCATCCCAGCAATCACGATTGAGCCTTTCATTATCCTACCTCATTCACTCTCTAACAGAATTTCCCGCCATCAATGTGGATCACTTGGCCCGTCATGTATTGGCAGTGATCGTCGCCCAACAGCTGTACGATGGCGCTCACGTCTTCCACGCGGCCCGTTCGCTTCATTGCAGACACCTTTAGCACGTGAGAGTACGTACTTTCAGGAAGATCGTGGGTCATGTCCGTATCGATGTAACCAGGCGCAACGGCATTGACCACGATATCGTGGTGGGCCAGTGTTCTTGCGCAGACGCGAGTAAAACCATTTACCCCGGCTTTGGTCACGCTGTACGCCACTTGACCTGCATTGCCGCACAACGATGTATTGGATGAGATGTTAACAATGCGTCCCAGCTCAGCGTTCTTGGTCGACTTTTTCAACGAGGGCACCGTTGCTAACGTCATGTTCATCACGCCTTGAAGGTTGGTCGATAACACGGCTTCATTTTCCGTCTCGTCGCAATTGACGAACTGTTTACTCAAGGTGACCCCCGCATTGTTCACCAGAACATTAATGGTCCCGTACTCACGTTCCACCGCGTCAACCACCGACTGACACAGGGAAAAGTCTTGGACATTTAGCGGATGCACCGAGCAGGATATGTGGCGTTCGGTCAGCGTTTGCTTGACCTGTTCTGCGCTCTGAACATCGCGCGTATACGTCAATGCGATATGGGTATTTTCAGAGGCGAATGCCATACAGATTTCTCGTCCAATGCCTCGTCCCCCTCCTGTGACGAGCACTACTTTTTTAGACATAATCAACCACCCCATTTCCCAGTCGTATCGTCGCACCATTCAGTGGAAAGTTATTTTCGATCATCGAGAAAATAAAATTCGACACGTCCGAGTAACGATTTGATTTGTATTTTAGTGCGTAGTTCTTTAAGAGATCTTTGCTCTGTCTATTGAGGTTCAGTTCTTTTAATTCAGGTTGGATAATCAGAGAGTTGAAATACATATTGTAGCGGGAATATTCTTTTGCAAGGGATTTTGACATGGATATAATCGCTTCGTTGTAGGTGGGCGAACTATCATTTTCATCTAAATACCCAAACGAATCGTCTTTTAACAAGAAGAAAAACTTAGCGTTATCTAACTTCATGTTGGTCAACACGATTCGCTTTATTACTTTCATTAAATAATGAATGTCATCAACTAACTTGCTAGAAAATATATTGTCATCACCATGGATAACGTCGCCATTAAATATTGATCTCAAGCACGCTTCTTCATTATACCGTACATCAACAATGACATTGTCGTATGCCAAGCCATCGGTTTCTAACGTCTCGACCAATCCTGCTTTTACCTCATCGGTATTATTGAGTGAGAATAAGTCGACGTTGCCTTCAATGAGATTCCCCACCATACAATCAACCAGGGTTGATTGGTAATTGGTTATTATTAGTGTTTTCATGTTATCTAGTACTGTCTACGTGTTGAACAATCAGAGCCTAAGACGTTTAGGGCGTGGTATATCATTGCTAACTGACTGAAATCGTCATGAATACGATTGTTCTCAATGCGCTGCGCATTTATCCATCACCAATTCAGCGAGGGTTAACGGAGATTGGCAGTGTGTCTCCATGAGTTCCTTCGTGATTTCACCCAAATCAATGCTGTATTCTTTTTGTATGCTCACAAAAATATCCAGAACATCGACAGAGTCCAATGCCAGGCCTTCCTCTGCCAGCAAAGGGGTATCATCTTTAATGTCTCGCAATTGGTGCCCCCATTCGCTCAGCTCAAGATCTTCAAAGATAATTTTCTCTTTGATGTGCGCAACGATTTCATTTTTATTCATCATTTTCCTACTTGTCCTTATGTATTGGATAAGATCCAACTCTTATTTATGAATTTCGTGATTGGGTAATGCCACCTACCACCTGGCTGAGATCGCCATCAGGGCGAGTGAAGACGGGCAGAAGACGACGGGTAACGCCATGCATTCTGATGCCTTTCAATGCAAAGGGATGAGTGACTTAAGACTTTTCACGGGTGGAAAGCTGACCATTGTTGGCGACGTCGTGCTCGTATGAAATGAACCGACCTTCGGTCAAGGAATGGCTAGCCTGAAGCAGACATTTGTTTTAAACACCAAAAGAGGCGAAGCGGACCGCTTCTTTTCGGCGGACGAACTGAGTCCAATTGTTTTCAGTCAATGACCGATTATTCTGTTTACGGCGTTCTTTTTTAAGCTTCTTGAACAAACTCCGATTGGCAACATCACGCAGATCCTTTCCTGCGTGGTTGATGATTGGTGAATACAATTTGCTGAACGATATTTTCTTTTCCGCGACAACCTTACTCTCAGGGATCTTCCAATTGTGGTAGGAAGAGCAATCGGAGCATTGGACCAAAGCCGCGTAAAGAAACTTGTTGCCTTCAGAGCCGAAATATTTAACGCGAAGAAGGCGAGATGAGGGGGAAATTTTGCTCCCGAGTTGAACGGGAATATCAGAGGTAATGGATGTCAGATAGACGATTCGTAGAGCCATGCTGCAGCACTCCCTAATGTGGATTTTGTATACGCACTTCAGGGCAATACGCATACAAAAGGGCACCTTACAGTGCCCGTGCCGCTTATTTGGTTTAAGGTCTCGAAACGGTCGCGACCAATAAATTCCGTTTTTTCCCGTCCCTTTCAGTAACGGTCTGCGCTTTCGGTAGCGCCGTATTTAGTTAGGGCATATTTCACATCCCCCCTGCGCCCCTCTCGGCGCTTTGGGATCACAACCCTTATCGAAAACTGAATTCCTGCGGATTGTCATTCATTATATTTAAGTAATTTTCGATAGGATTCCACACCGTGTGCTTTCGCAAATAGGAAACCATACCATGTGTAATGAATTGCATATAAATCTATTATACATGTACGTTTATGGCAACAATTATTTATAAAAAAAATTACAATTAAACCATATAAAAACATTTCACGACCAGAATGTCGTACCATTTAAGGGCGCGAAATATCGAAATGGTACGACCACTTATTGAATAGTGAACATTGTCTAGGTCGGGACGAACAATAATGCAAAACGGCCGTCATGTTAAAACAGCAATATATATATTTAAATACCGTATATTATTTAAAATTCGATATCGATATTATTGTCACATTTATTCTTCTCATTATTGTGTTGTATATTAATGAGAAGAGTGAACAAGGTATACCAATTTAAATGACGACCATTATTCGTAATAACGGAGAATAACACGTCCCCACATGACGTTCGCTCGATTTCCAAATCGGCCCGCCGTCACCCAAAGGCACAAGGCGGGCTATTAATTGGCTAACCGGCTTGGTGTTTTCCTGAAGCATCGACTCAGTTTCGGCGCCCCGACAACCATCCAAAGCATCCCCACGAGGATCGCGACCGAATACGTGGTCAGGATCACCACACTGGTGGTCGCAGGGGTCACCAACATCTTAGCAACCATGACCACAACAACTAGCCCTGCGACGGCGATCAGCACCTGCCGCCAAGGATTCAGACCCTTCACCTTTTGGGATGGTTCACCCAAACATAGCGCGAGGACGAGCCCGAGGCAGGCGAACCACGCGAAGAGGTAGAGCGGCTGGAGCAATTGCAGCGTGCCATACAAACACAGTACGAGCAGTAGCGCCCATAACCGCTTGGATTCAATGGCGCGCTTTTGGCTGGCATACCGAAAGTGATAAAGGCCCATTGCCACCAGCGCAATCAAACCGCCAAGCCCCATCCCCGCCAGAACATCGGTGGGATAATGCACGCCGAGCCAGACTCGCGCCGCGCCCGCCAAAGCAGACAGGACCAGCCAGCCCAGCAACGCCGCGGTGATGACGAGCGGCGATCGGGTTTGACCCCGACTGACCAGCCATCCGAGCAGCGTTCCCACAAGGGCAGCGGCTTGTGTGGTGTGCCCACTGGGGAAACTAAAACCACTGGCGGCGGCCTGCTGTAGGGCCGGCAGCAGATAAAAAGGCCTTGGGATCGCCCACGCCATCTTGAGTAAATTCACCGAGTACGCCGTCGCCAGCAGCACAAACGCCAGTGTCAACCCAACGCGCAGCGGAAACAGCAGCAAACAAACGATCAAGACTCCCACTGCTAACGCGCCCTCTCCCAATCCGTTACCAAACGCCAACAATCCTGTCATCGGTGAATGCGACGTCACCCAGGATTGAAACGCCGTCATCATCGCCAGCTCAGAGGCCTGGCGCGTATCCGCGTGCTCTTGTCGAAGATCACGGTGATAGAACGGGCTGGCTGAGCTGTCACGCCCCCAGACTTTCAGCGCCTCCCAGTCGTCAGGATAACGATACGCCGTCTTCACCGAAGGGGCGAGTGCGGTCAGGTAGACTTGGCGGATCTCTTTGCCGAAATGCGGAGCGTTGAAGGCTGGAATAATGGGCGCGTCAAACGCGTTTGCCCAGGCTGGCACCATGACGCCGACGGGAACCTTGGCTTGGCAGGCAAACACCACTCGATAGGCGTTGATCGCAAACTGTGGGCCAACATCGACATCAATGCCTGTTTCTTCCCATGTTTCGCGCTTCGCCGCGACGTGAAACGCTTCGTGATCGCCAATGTAGCCCCCAGGTAAAGAGAGCTTTCGCGTTAAATAGTCTTGAACCAACACGATGCGCCCACCCTCATCCCGAATCACGCAGGCAGCGCCTTTGGGTTGATATGAGGTCGTGACTTCCTCACCCACCTGCGGGTTCGCCAGAAGAGCGCCGCTCCACACACTTGTCAGTAAAGCCAGTATCATTAAGAGGGTTTGCACGATCGCGCGCTCCATGTCATTCACCGCGACTAATTATGCCCCTCAAGCCAGGGAATGTTAATCAAAAGCCGCGGTGCGTCTCTGGTTGACATTGACGCCGTGGGATGGCGAGCTTACTCGCGCGTTAAACCCTGATGGGCAGGGCATTTGAAGGGTTAGCGCTCTGAACGCAAGGCTTGGATCTCACCATACAGCGCTTCCGCCTCTTCGGTCAGACGAGGGTAGGTACGGATGTCACCTCGCCGCTGCGCTTGCATCGCTTGTTCGAGCAATATTGAATGGCGTTTCTTGAGTTTTTTCATTGGATTACATTTAAAAAGCGAAAGCATCGGTCGCGTCTTCAGTAGTTTTTTACTGTATACGCGCCCCCTCTCTGATCAGGTCAATCTTCCTTATTCTGATTCACCAGGTTTACTGATTTTGCACCATTGGCGGTTGCCTGCACTCGCTGTCACCACGTTCTGTCCAAGTCTTCGCTGTACAGCAGAATCGCGCGCTGATAAGCCGCAATGGCATCACTATTGGTGGTCGTGACGAGCAACTCCAATAACAGTGCAATGGCTTCTTTAGGGCGGCCCACATTGTACAGACACATCGCATAAAACGGCTGTACCTCTATCGCATCGGGGTATTCCGTCAGCGTTTGTTCAAAATACGTCAAGGCCTGGTCGTACTCACCTAGGCTTCGGTAGGTACTGGCCAAACCAAACAAGGCGTCCAGTCGCTCACGACTGGACAGTGGTCCGGACAGCGACGCCAGGTAATGCGTAATGGCGTCTTGCTCTTTGCCTTCATTGTCGTAGGCCCAGGCGATCTGCAGGTGCGCTTTAGCGGCGTAAGACTCATCGCTTAACAAGGTGCCAAGCAACGCTCTTGATTCCCGATATTTCTCACTTTGACGAAGCTCAATCGCCTGACTGATAATATGTTCCATACACTCCTCTTCGCATTGGTGTCGTGTGCTGATCGTGATTCATTGACCCAGTGGCCACTGACAGGTACCGTGTGGACGCCCTCTTATCTCATGCCATGACGTCGAAACGCCGAAGGTTAGTAGTCCAGACATAACCCCATAATGGCAAATGAACATCCGATGGCGATCGCCCAAGCCACGGAGCGCCACACTCCGATATTGAGCAAATACAGGATATGGTACACCACTCGAAACCCGATGTGCGTCATCGCCAACAGTTGAACCGTGTCGTGAACGGTCGATGTACTAACAGCGAGCAGGATAGCGATGGCAAAGATCAACAGGGATTCGAACGCATTTTGATGAGCCGCCATGGCCCTTGCGCCCCACCCTTTAAGCCGAGCCTGTTGTTCACGGGGATGGTGGTTATCGTAGCCCCCTGCTTGGTGCATGGCGATCGCCACAGGAATTTTGGCGAGATAGGGCAGCAACGCCGCTCCGATCAGGCAAACTATCAGTATCATCAACGCATCGTCCTTTGGTGTGATGTCCTTACCTACGTGGTATCGCGCCCAGCGTCCCATAAAACCCGCATGAGCCCGATGTCATGACCATAGCCTTAGATGGCCGTCGCCGTCATCTCGCCCTAATAGAAATCTCGTCGCCATCACACCTTGCCTCACCGAGCCCGTTCCTGCCGAAGGCTACCATCGGAAATAGCATGACCACGCGTTTTTTTCTGGACACTGCAGCGTTGTCATCAGGGCGTTTGAACTCGCCGTTTCGTTGGTGCCTTGAAGCCTTAGCAAGACGTTAAGCCCGTTATGCCCTTATTTGCGACTCAGAAAACCGATCTCGTCATCTTGCGAGCCTCCTTGCCCTTTAGTCAGGCGGTAAACTGTCCAGCACGTTATCGATCAGGCGTTTTCGACTGGACTGCGCATAGTCGACGGGAGAAAAAGGCATGGCCACCCTATCGTACACCTCGGCCCATTGACGCCACTCACCACATTCTTGCTCGGTGTAGCGGCTTTTCTGACCATGGTTTGTGATGCGTGTTAGCGCCGCCACGGCGATTTGTTTTTCGATAATGGCGGCCACACTCGACGGTTGGCGCACGCATACGCCATACGTACCTTGTCGGTGGTGATGCCAAGTGGTGGTTGCCATCGCTTGCAAGGCGCCGGGCTCACTCATCGCCTCGGCAAAGGCCCACCGAAACGTCTCGCTTGCTTGTGCCGTCTTTACGAACGTCGCCACAAACTGACCACACAGCTGGTCGGTCAGAGGCGGCACGGTCTTGTGATCAGGGAACTGCGCCCGGTGGTGGCGGTACCAGTCAAGGACGCTGGGCGAAAAGTACTCATCGTTGTGGCAATCGCGCGCTTCATGCTGGCCAAACACCTGTGTGTACACAGCGCCTTGGTTCACTTTGTATGACCACGACGGGATCATACCAGACGCGATAAGTTGGCTCAGCGTGTCAGAGCGGACACTGAGCCGCTTCGCCAGTTCACTGCGGCGAAGAAAGTGGGTATTTAAGTAGTCTTGCAGGGAGAGAGATTTCAAGGGCGTCATCCTGGTTGTCATCGCTGAGTCATCGTTGAGTCAGTGTACCTATCAAATAAGACGATACTTCGATGCCCATCGAACCATTGGCACACCAATGTCGAGAGTTTCAGGCTAAGTCACGGGCTTGCCGACCGTCTTCGTCTGCAATCCACTCAATATCGAAGGAATTCGACGCCTTGGGAAACGCGATCTTAGGGAAAAAAAGAGCTGGCTTAGGGAGAGCCAGCTAAATCCATACGTGACAGACGTCACTTGCTTTTTGTCATCGGACACTTTAAGCGTAGACCACTTAAATATGCACAACGTTTAATATCATTCTAGTTCTGAATCCGATGCTGACTTTGTGCCGGCTCTCCTCCACACGCGCAACCTGACCAGCGTTCTCAACACGGAACTGTGATCATCTTCAAGCGCCGAGCCTCAGTACAGTGTGAGCGCCACAGGGTAATGATCACTGACGGCCTTGGTCTGCGCCTCATCCAAGTCAAGATCGTCATCAAATGCCACCACCCGAGCGTGCTCAATGCGAGGAAGCAAGCTGTTGGTCACCACCAGCCGATCATAGGCACAATGCGTTTTACCTGTGGTGGTATCCACGTCATCACCAATGAGCATAGTGAACCCATCTCCAAACAACGGAGAAGTCTCGCGCTCATGTTGGTTCATGTAGCCACAGTCGGCATTCAAATCCCCCAATACCAAGACGTCTTGGATCGCGGAGGCTTGGATCGCAGTCGTGACCACGTCACTCAGCGCATCCACTTCTTCATGCGCCTCATCGGGGTCGGTGTGCACGTTGACCACAATAAAGTTTGGTGAGACACAGGCTGGGCACTGAAAATGCGCCACCAAGGGTTCGCGGTGAAACACATCGTCGGGATCATCAGCCGTATAGAAACGCAGCGGCGTGAGCACATCAACGCGGTACACATACGCGTATTGCTCTTTGCTGGCACTGCGCCCAAGCCGCTCACCGACAATCATGGTGTAGGTGTGTTGGCTCGCGTTGTTCAGCGCCTCCAGCAGTTGCTGAATCGCGGTTTGGCTTTTGTCACGGATTTCCTGAATGGCTATCAGGTCATAATGTTGAAGAGTCTCCACAATGTGGGCCATCACTTGAGGCTTGCTCGCTTTGCTGCGTCCAAATACTTGGATGTTCCAAGAGATCACGTGAAGGCCATCGGGCGCGAGATCCGCTTCGCCTGATGGTGTGACGCTCTTGTCGGCAGATAACGCAGACCAAGGCTCAGAACTCAAAACAGAGATCAGCCCCACAGTGATCAGTACTCCGACTATCAATCGCATACGCTTTCTCCTTTTTAGCGTTGCAGTGCCTGACATGACCGTCTTCAAAGCGCGTCAGATCAACGCCCAATAGGGTCGATGTACACCTTTTTACCGCACTTCCCTTGCTCGAATTGCCCCTGTGTGACCATCTGGAGCAACGCCGCCAGATCGGTCTCCCTTTCCACCTCCAGTGGCAGGGCAATCTGAAGTTCTGTTAAATAGGAGCGTTGGGCGTGAGGTCGACACTGGAGCCTTATCTGCTGATCAGTGTCTTGGCCAAACGCCGCTTGCCACGCTGCTCTGAGATCCACGACGGCCACCTCTTGGCCGATGTGGGATCGAACAAAGTGAGCAAACGACGATGTGTTAATCTGATCGAGCAGGCGCATGGACTGGTGGTAATAACCGTCCGGCGACCAAACCGTCTGACAGGTACCATGGTTGTGCCATTCATGTCGTTGCAGGCAGGAACCGTACTTTGCGCTTGGCATCGCTTGACCTAGTTGGCGACGAACGTCTTCCGATAACTCAATGGGCGGGTAATCACAAAAGGTCGGCGCATTTGGGTTCTTTGCGGGCTTACCTTTGACTTCGCCACAATAGCCATACCAGGGGCGCTGACCCTGTCCATCGCATTTAGGGTGGTTGGGCCATAGACCATGGATAACAAAATGACGGGCAAAACCAACGCTGTCATCGCGCACTTCGCATTCCGGTTTCTGCTTGGGATCGTACTGGGGCACCGTCTGACAAAACCCCGGCTGCCAAGACACCGCAAACACATAGGACGTCGCCATCCCGGGCGTGCGGCAAAAGGCGTTAAGAGCGTCACGCTCCTCCGTTCCTCGCACTTGATAGTTCGCTTCTCCACAGGTGGCGGCTACCCAACGTAACGCCGGCTCTGTGCCGGGGACTGTGATCCGAACCCAAGAGAGCGACGGGGATCCAATGATCTCATGGATTGCATACTGACGCTGGGGTTGGGTCAGCCATTGACCTGGATTGGTCTGCTTATTCTTACTCTGGTAAGCCGGGCAAGCTTGGCTGGCGACAAAGGTGCCGTCCGCCGCTTGGGGTGCCCCCTTCGCTATCGGCGCGCCCAGCGTACTGATCAGCAAGACAGTCAGCAGCCAGTGCCATTGGACGCCCCTCAAGTTGAAACGACTCATGCGCTTTCCCTTTGACGTTGATCATTGATGATAGGTTGACCGCTTAATCGTAGTGCAGGCTCGTGCATAGACCCGACTCCTTTTTCAAACTGTGATCCAGATGGCAGCAGACTGACACTCCCTCTGTTTTAAGCGCAACATCCGTAGCCTGGCTCTTTCCCGGTTTGGAATGGAAAGAGCCAGACTACCGCGGCAACAATGACGATTTCTGAGTGACTTGAGGCTATTGAGTCCTCCTAGTAACAGCCCCGTCCTTTACACCGTAGTCACGAACGACATGCGCGACCCGAATGCGATAGTCAGCAAACAGCGAGGCTTGGCCAAGCTGCTGGGCCTGTTGATGGGCGAAGTGCGTGCGCCAGGCTTCCACCGCCTGCTCGTCTCGCCAGAATGACAGAGAGAGAAAAGTCTCGGGCCGACTGAGGCTTTGAAATCGCTCCACTGACACAAACCCCTCCATGTGGTGTAGTGCCTCCTTAAGCTGGTTGGCTAAATCAAAATAGTGCGGCGCCGCCCCACTTTTTGGCGTCACCTCAAATATTACGGCAATCATGCACATCCCCCTCTGCTCGGCGCATATAGGTAGCCGGAAGCACACGCAGAAATGAACGCTTTTCTTGCTTGATGAACTGTTCGGCATGGGCAAACTGAAAATTATCCCGGCCAGCTTCGGATCGAACGAGCCGCTCGCGATAGCGTTCATACGCGGCCAGATTGGGAAAACTGATGAGGCCATAAGCTCTATCGTTCGTGCCTTCATGCGGGAGGAAGTAGCCGAGTAAATCGCCACCGCATTGGGGAATGATGTCACCCCATTGTTCGGCATAATGGGCAAACGCCTCCCGTTGAAACGGGTCGATGCGATACTCAATAAAACAGGTAATGGTCATGGTGGTTGTCTCCTTATGGTTTTTGAGGCAGTCTACTGCCCTCACTCATTGATGCTTCGATGCACATCGAATTGACGACCATGGAACCGAACATTGCCCTGGTGGCTGGCCTCATCGGCGATCAAGCGCGCGCTAGGATGCTGACCGCGCTGATGGGTGGCCAAGCGCTAACCGCTACTGAACTGGCGCTAGAAGCCGACATCACAGCTCAAACCGCCAGTAGCCATCTGAGCAAGTTAGTCTCGGGTGAGCTGCTCGTCGTGCGCAAACAAGGCCGGCACCGATATTTTCAGATAAAAGACGCACAGGTGGCCGAACTGTTAGAGCAGTTGCTGACCGTCACCGCTGCAATACCTCGCTTACGGGGGACGACGGACCCACGCCTGAGGCGCTCGCGCGTGTGTTACGACCATTTGGCGGGGGAACTGGGGGTGCACCTATTCGATGCCTTGATCGCGAACGGATGGCTGACAGAGGACCGCAATCACACCCACCTAACGGATGAAGGGCGCCGTCAGTTCGAACGTTTGGGGGCTGAGGTTGACGCCCTCACCTCAGCCCGACGTCCGCTTTGCAAGGCCTGCTTAGATTGGAGTGAGCGCCGCAGCCACCTTGCGGGCAGCTTGGGGCAATGGATATTGGACGATCTCCTCACACGCGAGTGGGCCATCCGTGATTTGGACTCGCGAGCCATCGCGTTTACCCCCACAGGCTTCAGCGCTTTCTCCCGAGCCTATCAACTTGATGCGACTGCCAAGAAAAGCGGTTAAACATCGTTTGCTTGGCAGCCCAGATTGCAACCCATCATTGGGGTCAATCTTAACGTTTCTATGCCACAGCATTGACATGCCCTGGTTATGATCGCCATCCTATCGATTGACAGCGACGCGACGAGGAGGAGAAATGGAGCGAATGTCCACGAAATCATCAATATGGTTAGGTCTGTGTCTGATTATCGGTTTGGGGGTGCTGGGATTCTTTATCCAGCAAACCGCCATCCAGTATAAAGCGTACGAGCGTGTCGTCACCGTCAAGGGACTCTCGGAACGCGAATACCCCGCAGACACCGTGATTTGGCCGATTCAGTATACGGTCGCAGGGAATGATATGGCTGTCTTGTTTGACGAGATTGATAAACAGACGGCCCTGGTCCAGCACTTTCTGAGTCGCAAAGGCTTAGCCCCATCCAGCGTCTCTCTCTCATCGCCTGCGGTCACTGATCGCAAAGCCCAGCAATACGGTGGGGAACCGAACATCGAGTACCGGTACTTAGCCACTCGAACCCTCACCGTGTACAGTCAGAATATTGAAGTGGTGAGAGCGGCCATCAACGAAATCGGCGAGTTGGGCAAGCAAGGCGTGCTGCTCAATCAAGATCCCTACACTAACCGGGTTGACTACAGCTTTACTCAATTAAATGACATCAAGCCCGACATGATTGAAGAAGCCACCAAAAATGCGCGTGAAGTGGCAGAGAAATTTGCCAAGGATTCAGACAGCTCGCTGGGGAAAATCAAACGCGCCACCCAAGGGCAATTTTCGATTTATGATCGCGACAGCAACACGCCCTACATAAAGAAAGTACGGGTCGTATCGACCGTGCAGTACTATCTGTCTGATTGAGCCCTCACAGACCCGGCAAAGCCTTTTGACGCAGGCTTTGCCTAGGCTTGCACTGCCCCTTATGAATGCTGCACCAGAACGAGCAGCACAAACCACACCAAAGGCAGACATTGCGCGATCCATTCCACCCGCTTGGCGGCTCTTGTTGCGACCGTCATACTTTCATCCTGTTACCGTTAGAAAGACGGTCACAGTCTAGACGCTTTCGCGAAATTTATATGATAAACAGTGCATATAAACGCACGCAATAACTGTCACTTCTAACAGCGGGGAGGCGGGCGCAAGCGTCTCACCAATTCTCGTCCTTGACAGCGATGGCGACGCCGTTCTCCATTTTCATCCGATGCCTGATTGGTTTGGAGTTCGTCCCCGCGGCGGTTTTTCCTTGCATTGAGCAGCTATAATCCGCAAGCGCATACGATGGTTGTGCAGCGGTCGTATCATCGACCATGTCGGCACGGCACTGCCTAACCTGGTTCGAGACCGTATGTGTGAGGGTGTAACGATGGTGGCTCTGTGGCGTAAAAATCAAGGTGGTGGCACAAGCACGATTCTCACCAAGTCGTGCGTCTCGGTATGCCAATGTTAAGGCAATGGCTTGACCTACCGGCACTCGCAAGACCGGAAACACATGGCTTTCGTCGTTTCCCCCTTGTGTAGCCATCACAGGGCTGTTCCCAATCAATTGGCACTCCGGACTGAAAATCAGTACATCACTATCGCGCAGCAGCGTCCGTGTTGAGTCATTGGTCGACGTTACCATCACCTCAGCGTATGCCGCTTCCGGGGTTAATTGGTAGTGACTGGCGCAGCCGGCCAATGAGAGCAACACCCCGCTAAGCACAATGCGAGAGCGTACTGAGCCATTCTTGATACGTTGTTGGTCGTCCACGAAAATACATCCACTTATCGTTAAAGCGGCGCATCATAACACCCACCCGTTTCATTGACGAGGCCTATACCAAACACCGTGGTCTGCCCTTCGCAAAGCCACGAGGCGCTTGCTTTTAAGCCACTTGCGCTTTCAGTTTTTCGTAGGAATCGTTTAACCGTTGCATCATGGTCTTACTGCCTCCTTTGTCCGGGTGATGGATCGCTGCGAGATTTTTGTAGCGCTTCCTTAATTCCGGCCCAGAAGGCAGGGACTCATAACCCAAAATATCTTTATCTGACAGGGAACACGCCGCTGACATTAAACGGCCTTGCAACACCTGGTTTTGTATCTTTAATTCGCTGGCACTGCGCTCGGCCTTATCGCGTTGCTGCTTCAGCTCATGAATACGGGCATTGGCTTTGCGGATCGTCTCATTCGCTTTGTCGAGCAGCTCCGCTTCCCGACTTTTCTCTTGGGCCAAATACCCCAGTTTGGTGAGCACCTCTTTCACTCGTCGGTGTTCTGAGCGCGTGTAATACTCGGTGTCAAGGCGACGCAGCATGATCCTGGCCGTCTTATCAGACAGCGTTTCACGGCCTGCGTAGAGCACGGCCCTTTGCTCACTGTGAGCAGTAACAAACATATCCAACATAGGTTTACAGACATACCAATTGACGAACGACGATCACAGCGCTCAGTGACTCTCGTCACCGTCACGCTCTGTCCTTTCTGGTTGGGGGTCGAGCGGGCGACCGTAATGATCCCAGCCGCGTTGAGGCCCTCCTCAAGCTGAGCTGACGACAGTGATCCCACGTCAGCTGGCCAGAAATCCTAGCAGTATTGAAATTGTTGACTCAGTGACCCTGTTCTCATGCTCGGAAAAACAGGCATAAACACTGACCGTTTAGTGAAAACGTCCGTGAGCGCGCCCTCTGGGTTTATTTCACTGCATGCATTCGTTGTTCTAGTACGCGGACCCGGAAGGGGTAGTCGAGCGTGGCGATCATTCGGTGGACAAACGTGGCAGTTCCGCCCTCACAATAGTGAGCCCCGCCTTCCAATAGGAGGGTGCCGGTTTCATGACCCACCTTGAGGTTGAGCGCGTAGCACTGCTCACCACCGATGAGCGACTCGTGGGCCGTGGAGAAGTACACAACGTCGAGACCGTATTGATTGACCCACTCCCCATTGTCCCCCGACGTGGTTTGTGCGGACGTGACGTTTTTTACGTACAGCACCTCCAATTGCAAATAAGATTGCATTCCCTCACTGTGAGTTTGGGGACCATCACGTTGGCCTCCAACGAGGTTACGATCGTTCTCTTTCAGCGCCACACACACCACCTCATGAAACAGGGGGTTACGCTCACGCCAGGAGGCCGGCAACGCAAACATCGTGTCATAATCTGAGAGAGGACAAGGTGGGGGGGAGACAAACTGGGCCTCTAATGTTTGCCGACATTGGGTCAGGTTGGTTTGAAGCGCTCGCTCGGCTCGGGGCAAGTGACGTGAAGGCTCACTGACCATCCAAGAGCGATACACCTCATCGCCCAACGACAAACACGCTAAGATCGCGTTGGTCTTTCGGCGATAGAGCATCAAATCGCTGATCAACCACAGTCCTTCATTGAGCACCGCATCCGACGACTGCGCTAAGGTGTAAAAATCGCACGTCTCATCATAAAACGTGCTGAGCTGGTGGGCTGCATCGCTGACTGCCTTCGCCTGATAGGCGGCAAGCGCACTGGCTCGAACAGCGCGGATCTCTTCGGAATCACAGGCAGCGGCACTGAGCGTCGAGGTCAGCATACCAATGAAAAGCACCATCCACCGTCCCCACGGCCAATCGTGCAACGCGGTGGCCCCTCTTTGATTCGCCCTCATCGGGTACGATCCTCGACTTCGTCCAACGTCTCGACACCGATCCGCTCACCCAACTGGTGCAAGGGCCGCATGGGCGCCGGGTCGCTTTGCCCCCAGAAGACCTCCCAATCTTTCTGAGTCCGCCATTTGGCTATCGTCAGCACCTTATCTGGGGTTTGCGTGGACCGGAACAAGGCACTGCCGAGCGCACCTGGCACCGTCTCATGTATGGTGTCCGTCACCGCTTGCCAAGCGTGTTGAAAATCGGCCATTTTCTCGGCGGCCACGCGCCATTCGTAGATCACTCTGAACATCTAGCACTCTCCTAATCTCGGTTTATTGAGGTCTTCAATCGGCCCGTTGGATCGCCGTCAGTAGAGCGTCCGCCAGCCCTTGGGGATTTTCCCACGCCATCGAATGTCCGGCGTCTGGGACAATGCCGATATCAATGGACGCGGCGTCCAAAATGGCCTTATCGGGATCGGGCAGCGAATGCTCGCCAAACAGATACGTTTTGCTCACAGAAAGCGCATACAAACGCTCGCGCCAGCTGGGCAGTTGCCCGGCAATCAAAGACTGCGCAACACGATGAATGGCCAGTGGTGCACTGGTGGCAAGACCAGCTGCCCAATTGCCATTGCCCTCAGCACGACTGCTCTGTATGAGTCGCGAATGCCCGACTTTAAGATAGTCGGCCTCTGAATACGCGGCAATCTGTTGGCTAAAGAACCCACCTCCCGCATCCAAGTTCGCTTCACTGAGGATGAGCCCCTGTAAGCCTTGGTCTTCGAGGCGAGTCGCGACGTTGGTCGCCACGGCGCCGCCCATGCTGTGGCCAAAGAGAAAAAAGGCGCCTAGCGCTAAGTCCTGGATCAAACGCGCCAGCAAGGCGGCGTGAGCATCTATGGTGTAGCTGAACGTGTCGGGTTGATCGCTAAACCCAGAGCCCAGCATATCGATGAGAATGCGACGATGGCGATCCAAACCAGGGGCCGCCGCCACTTGGGGGTAATCAAGCGAAGAGGCGCACCCTAAGCCGTGAATAAAGACAATCGGGGTCCCGTCGCCCGGGAGATCGTGGTAGCGCAGGGTCGCACCGCTCTGTGTGTCCTGAAATTCTTTCATTGGTTCCTACTTGTATTATTGGTGCCATGTAAGGTCGTGAGTGACAGCGATTTGTCCATACCTATTTGCTTGCCCAGCCCAATTCATGAAGGCAAAGGGCTTTTCATTGGGTGATACGGTCCCCAATTCGCCTAGCTCTTGACGTCGAACCTGACTCTAAGCCTCTGACAAGACTATCAAAAATACAAACTCGACGTACAGTAATCCTTCACTCCCCTCCTGCCTTTTGATGACAACTTATGAATGATTGTGACGAATTAAGGTAAAAATTCATCCAAATTCTACATGTTTTAACCGATATCGATTGATTACTATCACTGCGTTTCGAAACCCAATGAAAAGGACAACATTGGCTGCCCAAGGACGTGGACTTTTGATAAATGACAATAAACGATAGGCAGTTAATCACAATGTTAAAGAAAACCATACTTGCAGCAGCACTTTTTGCCGCGTGCACCACAGCCAGCGCCAACGGTTATCTGGGTTTGTCGGCAGGCCAAGCTAGCTTCGACAACATCCAGGGTCACCTATCTTCTCCGATCTACTCGACCAGCCAGTCACTTGAGATCTCCGACGACGACAGCCCGGCAATCAAGCTATTTGGTGGTTACGAGTTCAACCAGTACATCGCTATCGAGGGATCGATTGGCGGATATGATGCGCTCGATGGTCAAACGGTATCGGTGGGCGACATGAAGTTCGCGGCAGTGCAAGCCAAAGGCATGTTGCCAATCGGCGAGCAGTTCAACCTGTTTGCAAAAGGCGGCTTTGCGTACTTTGGGGCGGAATTCAAGTCAAGCCTTTACACCGTATCGGATGAGACAGTGACAGGCAAATTTGGCCTCGGTGCTGAATACGCCCTGACTCCGAATGTGCGTGTCATGGCCGAATGGGAGTACATGAAGCCGGAATTGGATCTGCTGAAAGCAGGCAGCGCCACAGCAAGCATTGATGCGGAAATCAACGTGTTATCACTGGGTGTGAGCTACCACTTCTAACCCGGAAGATCCTGGAATTCCCTAGATGAAAAGGCGTCAACCATCGTGTTCACGCCTTTTTGCGCTGCGCACTTATCCGCTGGTTTAGAATTTAAAGTATGTGGCACTCTTACAACGTCGTGTCGAGAGTATGGTAACGTTCAGTCCCCATCACCAAGGCATAGAAACCTTCTGACGATTTAATCTTCGCCAGCACGGGGGCATGCAACAAGCGCGCGAGCAGTGTCTCCATGGCACAATAATACTCACTATTCCATCGCATACTTCTGGGTTGCTGGCAGTGATGCTGATAGGCCGCCTCCTCGAACCCATCCAATCCATAAAATGGCAACATGTATTGCGCCTCCCAACTCTCAGGGCAATGGCGAAGATGCTGTTTGAGAGCGAGCTGCTCTACACTTTGAGGCTGGCGCAGCGCCTGTCTCGCAGTGTTGACCGCAGACAACACCGCGGCTTTGTCCGACACCCTCAAAGGCGTGGCATTCCCGCTGATTGACGGCAGTAGCGGAAACAGAGCACTCAGAGTTTCTAAATCATTCCATGTGTTGAGCCTACGCCCCTGGCTGTCTTCAAAGCTCGCCCAGTCTTCGAGATGCACATGCTCATCGGCCCACCAACGCTGGTATGCCTTCCACGTCCGTTGCCAACCGGCTTCGGTGTGGATAAATAAAGCGCCTTGGTCAATGACCAAGGCATAAAGAGATTCGTGCTGATGCGCGTGGATCAGTGACGTGAACAGAGGATCAATCGTCCGATACAACACGTCCGCATTTAACGCCTGGCTCATGATCACTCCCCTCCTTCTGCTCAGAGTTGACTCGCGGGTTATCACAAGTGCTTCGTTACCCTTATGAAACCAAGCTTATATCATTTCCACCCTTCGAGCTCTCTTAAGCCAGAATTTAAAATGCGTTATTGGTGTTCAGAATTGAGCGGCGCTGCGCCCCATAGCTTGATTTCTGGACTCTCTCCGTGACGCCCCAACGCCCAATCAGGGTAGAGCAAGACCGGAGGCCCTCCAGCCTCTTGCGCGGCCAAAAATCGCGTTAACTTGGTCTCCTTATTACCCTCCCTGTCCATCCGGACAGGCTTGCCTCCAAGCAGCGCATTGGCCCGGAGTGCATAACATTCAGGCTCAGCGGAGCGACGCCACAGACACACTGACGTGTCTTGATAGGCAAAAAGCTTGAAAAGGGTTAACTCCGTTTGCAGATCGCGGGCAGACGCCGTCAGCCCTGTCAGTACCCATTCCTGAACATTAGGGTATCGCTGCAGTTCATGGCGGATAGCCTGTTCCAGCTCATGTGGCTGCCCATTCGGAACACTTAAGATACGCAGCGTCACAATACCGTTTGTCATATGACTCTCTACCCTGGTTCCCGAACTCGGCCATGCCACCGTCTCGGCCTGCACCTGCGCCCGAAGATCGATCAATAGCTGCTCCCATTGTGTCTCTGATTCTATCGCACTGGCTTTGAGCAAATAGGGCTGATAGATCTGCTGCCATTGATCTTGAATGACCTCGTACTGGCCGTAATGCTCGGTCACGGACGTCCACATAACGTCAAAGTCGTCTGCATAACCTTGTGTGCTTGCGGCCCTCTGTTGCGCCGCCACCTCACGCAAAACGACCGTCACACGGTCGGTGTTCGTTCGGCCCAGGCTATCTTTGGCATACAGTTCAAATTCGTAGGTGCCTGCTGCCGTTGGGTTGAGGGCCATCGCCGTCAGCTCGTCTTCATTCAGCAACACCAACTGCTGAGGTCCCGAAACCTGCCGCCAATGCGTGGTTTTAATGGAGTATAAGTAAGCAGGATACGTTTTGGCGGAGCCGCTCAGGGTCAGGCGTTCGACGGGCAGCGTATGCGCTTGATCACTGCCTGCGTTTACGGTGGGCTTCGTGTACTTTTCACCATCGCTGGCATCGTCCACACAGCCCACCAACAGGGGGAATACAATCAGCAGAGACAAACCTGCCAGGAAGTGGGCCAATTGGGCCCTTGTTGAGGTCACGGATCTGCGAGCGAGGGTTATCAGTCGGGCCAAGCGTCCTAGTGTCATGTGAGGTCCTTTTGAGTCACTGAATAAACGGTCTCTCAAAACTACCATTCACAATATTGATAAATCGTTGGCGTTTTATGGACTGATTGTGTCTGATTTGGTCACAATCCTCTCACCTTTACTCGGCGGTGGCGTTTGACAGGGCCAGCGTAACTCAAATTTCGCGCCTCCCAGTGAGGAGGTGTGCACCTGAACACTGCCCTCATGCCACAGCATGATTTGTTTCACGATCGCCAGCCCCAATCCGTGTCCTTTGCCGCTCGTGCGCGTTTGATTATCGAGTTGCACAAAGGGCTCAAATACTCGCTCCACTTCATCGGGTGGAATGCCTACCCCATCGTCTTCCACACCGATCACGTACTCGGTCTCGTGTTGCTCAAAGGTCAGACGAACGGATTGGCGTGCGTACCGCCCCGCGTTCGCGAGCATATTTTTCACGGCTCGCATCAACCCAGAGTGGTCGAGAAATAGCGTGTGTTGGTCGAGGGGATGCGGAGATAACCACTCCACGGTCAGGTGTGGGTGCACCAAGCGATACTCTTCGACTTCCTGACGCAAGGCCGGCACCAAGCGCGCGTGTGAAAACTGGCGCCAGTCAGTCATGCGGCTATAGCGCGCCAAGAGCAGGTTTTGGTTGATCAAGTGGTCCAAATCCTCAATGCTGTTTTGGACCGAGCGTTGATATTTGCTCTTTTGTGCTGCCGAGAGTGTCTCATCCTCAAGCATTTCCAGCGCAAAGCGCAAACGGTACAGGGGCGTACGCAAATCGTGGGCAATGGCGTTGGTCAGTTCTCGCTGGCCCGCGATCAGTGTTTCAATGTTATCGGCCATGGCGTTAAAGGAAACGCTCAACTGGGACACCACAGATAATCGGCTGGCACTGGCCCGTTGGGAGAGCTGCCCCTGGCCGAAAGCCGTCGCGGTGATCACCAAACGCTTGAGATCGCGCCACAGCGGATAGACCCAAATGACCAAAGCCAGAGAGACCGACAAGAAGAACAACCCTCCAACAGCGCCGGTGAGTTTGACTTGAGTGGTCTGAGACAAGTGGTCTGCCACCTGCAACCAGGTCCCTTGCCCTACTGGGGCTAGGAGTTCCACCAGTCCCTCTTCGTTGAGATAACTCACCGCCTCGCCCGGAGCAAGCGCAATGGCTGTCTTCGCCTGCGACGATAATTGCTCATCGCTTTTCAGCGTGACCACAAACGGAATCGAGGCCGTGTGCTCGGCCAGATGCGACACCCATAGCGAAGTGGGCTGTGCCCGCAAAGACTCAGCCATTAGATACAAGGTGCCTTTGGCTTGATTCAGCGCCGCCTGTTGCGTGGATTCATTCAGGGCAAAATAGATCAGTTGATCGCTGTCTCCGACACGCTGCAGCAACGCCATGGGATCGCCATAGAGAAATGTCATCTGTCCCTTAACAAGGGATAGGTACTTGACGTCGTTCTCTTGGTAATCCGCCAGCGCTTGTAGCCGAAGGGGGTAAGCAAAATGCTGGGCGTATTGATGCACCACCGATGACCATTCTGCTTGCGGATAAGTCAGCAACGTTTGTGTTAGCGTCGATACGTTGTTGGCATAGATTTGCTGATAGAAGTCTTCGGAAAAGGTTTCGTTGAGACGTTGAATAGGGTTCCACTGAGTCGGGAGGAGGAGCAAGATAATGGGCATAAAGACCGCCAACCACAGCACAGAAAACGCACGGATCATATTAGGCTCCTTGAGTAGCAAGGCACAATTGGTACCCTATGCCCCGTACGGTCTTGATCAGAGCCGGGTCGTGGGGATCATCATGGAGTGTCCGCCGCAGGCGAGAAATACGCCGGTCAATCGAGCGGTCAAGCCCATCATACTCAAAGCCGCGGAGTCGCTGAGCAATATCATCGCGCGATACCACTTGGCCGGCGTGTTGGGCAAGCAACAGCAACAGTTCAAATTCGGACGTCGTCAGTTTCAGTGCCTGTTGGTGGAGTGCCACACTGCGATGGTGCAGATTGATCACCAATGACCCCAATCTGAGTTCGTCTGCCGTTTCTCCCGCGACAGTGCGCTCGTGACGACGGAGTAAGGCCCGAATGCGAGACAGGAGTAGCCTCGGCTTCACCTGTTTAACGATGTAATCATCGGCGCCCAACTCAAGACCCATAACCTGATCCAAATCGTCGTCCAACGCGGTTTGCATTAAGATCATACCCTGAAAATGCGGCCGAACGGCACGGCATACCTCCATACCATTTTGTCCAGGTAACATGATGTCCAGCACCACCAAGTCAGGGGAATCAGTGAGAATACGTTCAACCGCTTCTCGGCCGTCGGTCACTATCGTGACGGTAAATTCGTAGTTTTGGAGAAAATCTCGGATCAGTTCGGCAAGTTCTAGGTCGTCTTCAACAAGCAGGACTCGGTAGGGCGTTGGCACCTTCATAATCACCTTTTAGTGAATGCTTTTATATCGAACTATACCTCTAGAAAATACCTACCCGTGTGACCATTTGTGACCAATCCTCAAACTTGTGACGCGTCTTGGACTAAACTAACACGATGGACGACATCAGTGCCTCTTGGCGCGTCACGGCAGACTCTTTCGACCTCAAGCCTCAGGATCCTAACGCACGCACTGCTAGCATATTATGTTGGCCCAATCGACTTGATACCGAAATGAGACTGCACAGCTGATAAAAACAGGGTTCAATAAAACCACCCCCATCGTTACCGTGGAAAAGACATGTTTTTGTTAAGCCATCCTGAACAACCAATGCCTCATCCCTTTATCTCTTCGCCTTTGGCGTTTCAAATCTCTTCTTTAACTTGGTTTCGCACCCAACAAGTGTTTGAGGTGAGTGTGCAACCTGAACCAGATACCGCCCCTCTGCGCGCTATTTGGTCTGGGCAATTTGCCTTTTCTCATCAAACATTTCCGGACGCATTGCCTCATGATTTAATGACGCAACAAGGGAAGAACGAAGCTGGCTTACAGCTTGCACTCCGCATAAGCAATGACAAGTTCCGCCCACGCTCAACCTTGACCATCCCCACGAACGCCTTTGTGCTCAGCCAAGCGCACATCGGGACCTTCATTCTCTCAGCATTTGACGACATTGACGCCATGGTGCGCTTTTTTTGCTCATACCCCGTTTATGTAGTTGATGCTCCTTTCCTTGAAGCCAACGGTCAGACAATGGATTGGCAGCTCCATCTGAGCGACGCGCACCATCGCCGCGCCGTTCTCACCAAAACGCAGCAAACGCTGCACATTCATTGCTCAGCCCTGCCCCCTTCTCTTGTCAACGTCACCCACCTCCCTTTTGCTTTCCGTTTCGATGGGTACCAAGTGGTGATTGACACGCTCCCTACCACCAACCGGTTTTTATCCGAGAGCGTCTTCATCGCTCGACACATTGAATGATACCGAATTGATACTGCCTGGACGCCTCATCCTGCCTAGAGTATGGACGTCACGCAAACAATCACATTCACATGCGGGACAAGGCATACGCCTTTTTATTATTCAACGTCAGGAGAAAACCAATGACCACACTCCAACAAAAACACATCAAAAAGGGCAGCACTTTTCAAATCGAACTCAAAGGCAATGCATCCACTGGTATGAATTGGTGTCTAAAAACGTTACCCTCTAGCCTGATGCTAGTGGGCACAGAGGTGTACCCAGATCCGCATCCAAGACACGTCGTCGGCTACGGTAACACCCAGGCATTCACCTTCAAAGCGATCGCCACGACCACTCAGCCGCAATTGCTTGAATTCGTTCTGATGCGCGTTTGGGAGACCGAAGCGGTTGAGACTCAGCAATTTGAGGTGACCGTCAGCGAGCATGACCATGAGGTGTCCTATCAGGTCATCAACAATTACTTCAGTGGCAACACGCTACCTGCGGACGAACAACGCTATTTCGTGTTTGATGATCTGAAAGCCTTCCAGTCGGTTTTCCACCCTGCGGCAACCATGGGGCCTCAAACCTGGCTCACCGAGAAGGACTTCAAGCACCATTTGGTGGTTGCTGTGGTCGAGCCCGAAGCTCAGGCCATCACTGAGTACGCGTTCAACACCCCACCTTATATCGAAAATGACACTTTAGTGCTTAATTACCGCACTGAACAGCGCCCTACTGTCGGTACCACGTTCCGATTCAGTAAAATCATCATGGTCGAACGGGGGGATTACCAAGCCGTGCGCTTTATTGACAACGAGCACGAGATCACCGAGCCAGTGCCAGCGTTAACCCACGCGTAACTGGTTGTTCAATGTGAGACACCTCGTCATAAGCAGGGTGTTGTCGACTCAGATCGAGTGGACAACACCCTTACAAAACGGTTTACACCTAGGATGATAGTCTGACCACTCACCTGATAAGTGGCTTGATTGGTACGGCGATACTCTGACACACAAGGACACATCCCCTATCGTGTCAACGTGCACCCGTTCAGCAAGTGAGTTTGACTCGTGTCACGCAGGCCTAAAGGAGGCCTGCTCATGGCCAATGCCGGACCGAGCGAAAGCCGGACAGTTGAATACTGTAGTGTCGACAGGGCATCACGCTCTCATCTTCTGAACGAAACCCCATCACAAAGCACTCCATGATGATCTGATATAACATAGTGGATATGTACTGCGTATCTCGGTGTGACAACGGCGTTGACACCGCCATACTGTCGACATCAAGCTGCGGCTTAGCGTGCCCTTTTTCACGGCGATCTTCAATCGACACACACAAAGTGCCTTGGACGCGCAGTCCAAGCACACAAACGGTGTCTTCAAGCCATGTTAACTGGCGAAGCCGTTCACGAAACGACGGCACATCTCCGTCGGTACATAGACAAATCATCAGATGTCGACCTTGGGATACCAGCATGTCTCGAGTCAGCCAGTCGGTAACGTTGAGTGTCCGATCGCTGTGCAGTGCGACGGACGAAAACCACTTATCCGGACAACTTTGCTTGACGAGGACCCCATAACCGAGTGGACCGAACAGCTGATACTGCGACGAGCTCAGTGTCATTTGCACGACTTTACCAGAGGAAGCCTGAAGCTCGTTCAACACCTGCTCATGACAACCACGATAGAGGAACCCTCGACGGGCCACAGTAACACGTCGTTGATTTGAGTTGAGAACAAAAGGACGAACAAAGTATGGGGACATGGCAACCTCACATGGCAAGGCAAGGACGCACATGTGTGAGTCCTAAGAACTGGACCAACCCTGCTGCAGGGGAGTCAGCACGTCTGTCTGGTGTTGATCGCTCCAAAAACACTGCCGCCACCACACGACACGTCCTGACGGCAGGATTGATCCAGAAATTGCTATCTTACGGAAAGCTCACCTGAATTCCGCATTAAAAATCTTTATATTGCTTTATTACTTAACCCGTTGAAGGTTGCAGTAGGACAAATGGCCGCTGATCAATCAAGCGCTTGTTTCTTGCGTTATGAAAGACAAACCCTTTGTTTCTGAGCGTGACGATTTCGTAGGGTCCGGATTCAATCAGGCGCCGGACTTCATGCATCAGTACTGGCAAGCTGCTCATGCCGACGATCCCGCCTTGCCAGACGTAATCTTCGATTTCTGACTTCGTTACGAGGCAGTCCTGCATTTTGCAGAAGTAGCACATCGCTCGCACTGCATTCAGACTGCACCCGATACGCCGATTGTCTTTGACGATGGACATTTTGCCATTGGTCGAACGAATTTGAATTCCTAACACCTGCTCAATCAAGCGGATTTCCCGGCAAAACGCGCACGAAATTTTGGTGCATTCAACGGCCGTCATGACTCCTCCTTCTGTTTTCTCCCCTCTCCGCACTGACTTCTATTTGAAATAAATTATTTTATTATTGCAATCAGTATATTAGAGCAACTGCTTTGCGTTTTTCGTTGAAAAATAGGCACAAATGTTGACTCTTTATCAGAAAACTCTGATTTATCATTTAATTAGTTTTTATTAGCCCGCGCCTTCGCATCACAAAACTAAATTATATTAATTATTATTAAATCAATAACCCGACAATCCTTTTCCAAAAGAGCCCTTTTCTCATCTACCATGCTGATTTCATTGAACATTAAAAGTCACACTGTCACATTTAAATTTCTTTACGACTTTTTACAATGACACTTGCGCATTTGAGGTTAAAAATCACTAATAAGTTGCGAAACTCATTGCTTATGACATGGTGGTTGCACAGAATGATGTGAGACGTGCACCATGAAAATTTTATTACTGTTGGATTCTGCTTTGCGTAGTGGGCAAGACATTATCCAGCAATTGACGAGCATTCCTCAATATGAGGTACAAACGTCTTATGAGAACGGTGAATTCTTTACCATCCCCATGCTCAGAAGCTATGACTGCATTCTCGTGATGCGCTCGCTTGATGCCTTAGTTGATCTCCTAACCTCATCACACTTACCTTACTTCCCATCCCCACTGATCTGGCTAACAGAGCACTTACCGTCAGATCAGTCCATCCCCTACCCTGTGACAGGCATGCTGGATTGGGTGGTAATGCCAACGCCCACACTGGAGTTGAAAACACGACTTAGATTCACGCTAGAGCGCTGGCATCATGGTGCCCTTTCAGAAAGCCATTTGATTTTTGGTCCGTTGCAATTACACGTTCATGACCAAACACTGCGATGCGACAATACGCTGATCCCACTGACCAACTCCGAATTCGATCTGCTGGCGTATTTGATGTTGAACGTCAATCGATTTGCTTCATTGGATGATATCGCCGTGTCGATACGCCAAAGCCAGCGGATCAATCATGATGCGGTGCGCGTATTAGTCTGCCGGCTGCGACGCAAAATGCGCGACCAATTGGGACGCACGTACATCCGCACTGAGCGCAACAAGGGTTACCAATTAACCCTGACTGACAACGAAGAAACCCCAACCGAGTTGGCTGGGGCTGTTGATTAAGAAGGCGACATCGTGGCTAAGCGACGTGATTTATTGAATGGGTTTTAGTCTCGCCAAGAAGTGACGCAGGACCGGGGGTTCATATTCAAATTCATAGCCACCCACCTCAGATGCCCTCGCTTTTATGCGGCGCAGCACTTCCACCACATACGACAGCTGATCGTTGGTGTAGACACGTCTTGGTATCGCTAACCGTGTCAACTCCACCCCACTTTCCTTCTGTTCTCCTGTATCCGGATCGCGCCCTATTAAGAAAGAGCCAATTTCGGCACTTCTCACTCCACCTTCCAGATACAGCTCATTCGCTAACGCATGACCGGGAAACTGAGTTTTGGGGATGTGGGGAAGCAACTGCGCCGCATCAACGAAAATGGCGTGGCCACCCACTGGGGTTTGGATCGGGATGCCAGCCTCTATGAGCTCTTGGCCAAACGCCTCGACTTGACTGACCCGTGCATGGAGATAGTTTTCATCCACGGCCTCTTTCAAACCGACCGCCAAGCACTGGATATCTCGTCCCGACAAGCCACCGTAGCTGATGAACCCTTCGTTCAAAATACACAGTACCTGAACCTGACGGAAGATATCGTCATCCTTTCTGACCGCTAATAGCCCCCCGATGTTCACCATCGGGTCCTTTTTGGCTGACACCGTAATGACGTCGGCGTAGGTAAACATTTCCAGGGCAATATCTGCGATGGTTTCATCCTGATAGCCGACTTCGCGCTGTTTGATGAAATAAGCATTTTCGGCAAAGCGCGCGGCGTCGATCACCACCGGGATGTCATGCTTCTTCGCCAGCGCGTAGGTGTCTCTCAAGTTCTGCATCGACACCGGTTGGCCACCCATACTATTACAGGTGATCGTCATCACCAACCCAGCCACGTTTTCGGGACCAAACTCTTCGATTTGCTGTTGCGCCTTTTCTAAGTTCAGATTCCCTTTAAACGGGTAACTTTTTGCGGTATCAAACGCTTCATCCACTACACTGTTGATGGTTTTTGCCCCTGCGATCTCCGCATGGGCGGCAGTAGTATCAAAGTGGAAGTTGGAGATAAACACTGGTTTGACATCTTTGTTAGCGTCGCTTCGACGTTCCTTGACACGTTTGACGAGGATAGGGAAAAGAATCTTTTCCGAACCTCGACCTTGGTGGGTCGGCACAAAGTGCTCATAACCAAAAACTTCTCGGACGGATTCAGTGAGTGCTTCAAAACTTCGACTCCCGGAATAGGCCTCATCACCAATCATCAGCGCAGCCCATTGGTCTTGACTGAGTGCTCCCGTTCCTGAGTCGGTGTGCAGGTCAATATACACTTCACGGCTTTTCAGGCCAAAAGGGTTATAGCCAGAGTCAATCAAGGCTTGTTTTCTCGCTTCCTTGGATAACAGTCGGATGGGCTCGACGGTTTTGATTTTGTAGGCGAACGCGGCGGTTGTGCTGCTTTCCGTTGACATAACAGTACTCCTAACATTGATGGATTGGCACTGCGTTCAGCGAAGTACCAACCCGAGTGACAAACGAACAACGTGCTTGCCTAACGTACGTGGCCACAACGCCCATCACGATTCATTATCATTTATTAGTCATTAAAGACGGGAGTACATCATCACAATGTCCCTACCACAGCCCCCTGGTTTCCACTTGGCAGACCATGCTCACCCTGAGCAATGACAACATTGAGCTATCAACATCACTTCTCACTCAGTCAATCCACTGGCAGCGGCGACGTACAAAGCCAAGCTATCGACCATGCTCACCCTGAGCAATGACAACATGAGTCATCAACATCACTTCTCGTTCAGTCAATCCACTGGCAGCGGCGACGTACAAAGCCAAACTATCGACCATGCTCACCCAGAGCAATGACAACATGAGTCATCAACATCACTTCTCGTTCAGTCAATCCAGTGGCAGCGGCGACGTACAAAGCCAAACTATCGACCATGCTCAGCCTGAGCTATGACAACTTGAGTCATCAACATCACTTCTCGCTCTGCCAATTCAGCCACAACAACGTTGTACCCAGCCATGCTCCGCCGACCATGCTCACCCTGAGCAATGACAACTTGAGTCATCAACATCACTTCGCGCTCTGCCAATTCAGCCACAACAACGT